>Ga0182736_1000168_pt1 | contig 128378 bp, 125 predicted proteins | sample eDN5th30CKraftBY_FD_128882 | JGI IMG/M metagenome (GOLD analysis project Ga0182736, IMG submission 128882) | Enriched backyard soil microbial communities from Emeryville, California, USA - eDNA 5th pass 30_C Kraft BY (version 2) (version 2) | ecosystem: Environmental > Terrestrial > Soil >... | reverse complement strand
TCGCCATGAAGGCCGCGAGGGTCGCGGTCGAACCGACGGAGCATCCCATGAGCGAGCACGACGACTACGAACCGCACCACGCCTCTTCCCCCACCGACCATGTCCTCAGCGAACTCCAGCTCTTCGGCTACCGTCCCTTCACGGATGAACCCGATCCCCGACCGCTTCCGGTGGGCGACCATGTCGCCGGGGCCATCGCCGACATCTTCGACGCCCTGATCGTCACCCTGGAGGACACCCGCCTCGAGCCCGACCTCGACGATCTCCTCTGGTCGACCGTCAACGTCTTCCACCGGGCCACCGACCGGATCGAGCGCGAGCTGGACGACAATGAGCAGGCGCAGCGCCGCGGCCAGCGCGAGCAGGACGGCAGCGAGGTGAAGGCGGTCGAGCTGGAACGCCTGACGGCCGAGGGCCAGACCCTGATCGAACGCCGCAACGCTTTCGAGCTGATGCGCGACCAGGCCGCCGAACACTATGAGCGCCACACCGGATCGAACTGGCGACCGCGCAGCGGGTCGATGGTGAACCACCGCAACCTGACCTCGGCGATGATCGACAGCCGCGACTTCCTCGCCGCCAAGAAGCGCGCCGACAATCAGGTGCTGCTACCCGCCGGTCCGAAGATCGCCTTCACCGGCGGGCTCGACTTCAACGATCACCGCCTGATCTGGGCCAAGCTCGATCAGGTCCACGCCAAGCACCCCGACATGGTGCTACTGCATGGCGGATCACCAAAGGGTGCCGAATTGATCGCGGCCAAATGGGCCGCCGCCCGTAAGGTGCCACCGGTCGCCTTCAAGCCGGATTGGACGAAACACGGCAAGGCCGCACCGTTCAAGCGCAACGATCAGATACTGGACGTCCTGCCGATCGGCGTCATCGTCTTCCCCGGCACGGGCATTCAGGACAACCTCGCCGACAAGGCGAGGAAGCTCGGCATCCCACTGTTCGACTTCCGCCCGAAGGGAGGCGGCGCGTGAGCGCCGTTTCCTCATAGCATTTCGGGTCGGAACAGCGATCTGCGGCTGATGATCTTGCCTGACACCACGAACACGCCATCGCCAGTGTAGTGCAGCGTCTCCGGATGCTTCGGCGACGCGGCGACGTGCGCCTTCACCACCTCGAAGATGAAAAAATTGTACTTGTCGACTAGGGCATCATCGTGAAGGCGGCATTCGAAGCTGGCATGGCATTCGCCGATCAGCGGCGCATCGACCTTGCTCGCGTCTTCCGCCGTGAGATTGAATTTGTCGAACTTGTCGATTTCGGCTCCTGACGTGTTGCCGATCCCGATCACGGTATCGGTCAGCGCCGTCGTGGGCAGGTTGATCACGCACTCCCGGCTCTCGCGGATCATGCGGTGGCTGTGATTGCCGCCGGAGATCATCAGGCCAAGCAGAGACGGCGAGAATTCCAGAATCGTGTGCCAGCCGAGCGTCATGACGTTGGTCGCGCCCTGCCACTTCGACGACACCAGCACGATCGGGCCGGGTTCCAGATAGCGCCGCACCTGGCTGACGGGGAAGTCGGTCTTCTCGGGAAGCTTCGGCACGGGCGTCCTCTTCGGCTGTTGCGCTTTGCATGACCATACCGGCCCATCTCGGCAGCATCACGACGGGCAGCACTGCGGCGTTGCTTTAGCGCGAAAGCATTGAACGGGCGTGTCCATCGTGGCCCCGGTCATGGCGGAAAACCATCACCCGCTTCCATTGCGCTGATCCTTGGTCCAGCCGCTGGCCTGACGCCATCAACCCGTAAAGGGTCGGACTACGCAAAGCGTGCCGCCGCTCCGGCTTTGCCTGCGCGGTGATTGCGGCCATCGGCCGGACACATCGGGCGCCTGTCGCGCGGGAGATGGTCTCCCGCCTCCAAGACAGGAGCCGGTCAGATGTCCCTCAATCAAGCTCACGCCTTCGCCTTCAGCCTCGCCACCACCCTCATGGTCTCGATCGTCATCTTCCAGGCCGGCGACGGCACCATGGGCGTCATGCCCGCAGGCGAATATGACGGCGAACTCGCCGCCATCGTTCATGAGATCGATCCCTTCGCCCGCTGACCGCGGGCAAGGCGTCCCGGCCGCAAGCGGAAATCCGATGGGATTTCCGCTCCCGTCCTGCCCTCTCTTCGGCTATACTGGCGGCGCGCCGTGGTGGTGGTGGAGGCGCGACCGTCAGACCTCTATCTCGCGGAGAACACCACCATGATCTTCATCGGCATCCTCTCCAGCATCGCGGCGATCGGCGCTCTGTGCTGGCTGTTGTTCACCCTCGCTGTGTTCGCGCTGCCCTTTTTCGCGGGCATCAGCGCCGGGACATGGGCCTACCAGACCGGCGCCGGCTGGCTCGGCGCGATTGTCGTCGGCCTCACCGCCGCCGCGGTGACCCTCGGCCTCGGCCAGTTCCTGCTCGCCTTCATCCGTCCACTCTGGATACGGCTCGCGATCGCACTCGCCTTCGTCGCGCCTGCGGCGCTCGCCGGCTATCACGCGACCCATGGCGTCGTGAAACACACCATGCCCTCCGACACCTGGCAGATCATCTTCTCCGTCATCGGCGCAATCGCCGTTGGCGTCACGGCGCTGATCCGGGTGACAGCAATGGCCGCGCCCAGGCCAACCGGGCAGAACGTCGCGCGCGCCTGACATCATTGCCGGCGGCGGCTGGACGGTGGGTTGATGTCTTACGTGTCGCGCTCCCTGTCGGCAGGGTCGTTTGCAATCGCGTTCATCGGATCGACGGCTAACCCGGGTGACGCGCCATGCGCTCGGTCAGGTGCTGGGGGCAATGCCGTGACAGCGCGCGCGACGGTACGAGTGCCAAGAGGGGGCGATCTCGTGGGCCGTGGGCAGGAGGCGGCGGCACTTTGCGTCTGACGGAGCTGGTTTGAACCGCGGTGTCCGGTGTGGTCACGGTCTCATCGGTTCGGGATGGTTGCCACGTTCTCCTGTGATGCGTCTCTGTCAGGTCGACCGCTCCAAAACGGCCTCTTCAATGGGCTGATCTGGCCGAAGGTCGGCTGCGCCTCGATCGCCTATGCCGCAACAGCGGCGTCGAAACTTTCTTCCCTTGCCGGCTGCGCCGTCATTCCTCGCGAGCCAAGAAAGCCCCTCCTTTGCTGTCAGGCCCCTGCGGGGTGCGCCGTCAATCGCCTCCGGCCTGTCGATCGCCATCGAGGCCGCAATGGTGCGGGCTCGGAACAGAGTTCAAGGAGAACTACCATGGCGACCATCGGCACCTTCAAGAAGACCGGCAACAACGAGTTCACCGGCGAAATCGTCACCCTCAGCGTTCAGACCAAGAACGTCCGCATCGTCCCGGAGGCCCGCGCCACAGGCGAGAACGCCCCCAGCCACCGCGTCTTCGTCGGCCGCGCCGAGATTGGCGCCGCCTGGTCCAAGACCTCCAACGAGGGGCGCGCCTACCTGGGCCTGAAGCTCGACGATCCCAGCTTCAACGCCCCGATCTACGCTAACCTCTTCGACGACGAGGAAGGCGAAGCCTTCAGCCTCATCTGGTCCCGCCCGAACGGCCGCCGCAGCGGCGAGTAAGGCCAGCGCGACGCCCCGCCCGGTCAGTCCGGGCGGGGCCAAACGCTTGCGGAGGAGGCGAATCACCTCCTAGCGCCGAGGCCGGAAGCATGTCCGGAAAAGCCAGAACCGCTGGTCTTTCCCAGCCAGAACGACTAATATAGTCGTAGTTCTGGCGTAGCCGTAGGTCCAGGTGGGAGGTGATCATGCATGATCACCGCCCGACAATCACGGGCCGCACGCGCGTTGCTGGGCTGGACACAGGAGACGCTCGCTGACAAGGCCCGGGTATCACTGACCGCGTTGAAACGCCTCGAATCCGACAGCGGACTGGAGGTGTACGAGTCAACGCGCGATCAGGTTCGTCGGGCCTTCGAAGGCAGTGGCATCGTCCTCCTCAACTCCGGCCAAAGCGTGGGAGTGATGCTGGTTGGTGACAAGAACAATCCTTGAGGTCTTAGCGCGAGCCCGCTCGACCATCGCAATCTTGCGGCAAGCCGTCACGATACGGCGCTGGTTGGCGGAATCATTACGGTTAACAAATCCCTCCAAACTGGATACGAATGTCCCGTGGGGTTTATCGTGACCAAAGAAGACTTCCTTGATGAACCGCCCGTGAGCGCGGATCTCACCGCCTACGATCAGGCGCACCTCAAGCTTTATTTGAGGCTCCTCGACGCCGAGGCAGATGGCGCTGCCTGGGAGGAAGTTGTCGAACTCCTCTTCGGCCTCGACCCCGCAGCGGACCCCAGCCGAGCGGCGAAAATTCACGCCGCGCATCTCGCCCGAGCCAGATGGATGACCGAGAGTGGGTATCGGCATCTCCTCCGCGCGAGCCACCACTGAGCGGCGGCGTGATGCGCGATCTGCATCACGTTCGTCCGCCTTCGCGCTTCCCAAGCTAAACACAACTTGGAATCGTCTCTCATACACAACTCGCGTTGAACGCGGGCATGGGAGAACAGAGGATGCCGCAGGAGAGTGATTGGCGGTCTAGCACCGCTTACGACTATATCGGTCAGCTCAATACTTCAGATCTCGCCTGGGAATTTCTGCGGCGCAACCGCGAATACCGGGAATCTTACTATGAACTTGCTCGCAGAGGGCGCTTGAACGGGACGATAGCGCGGCATTTCGCCGAGCATTGGGGGTTATCCTTTCGCCTTGGACCCGGCACTTACTGCCCTCCATCAGCCAGTGTTCTGGACCCCGATCACCGACCCCGGCGCCGTCCTGCTCGAACCGCAGCCTGCGCCTTTGGGCGCGCCGGTTGCCGTTGATGACGTTCTGCGCTCTCACGACATTGTCCGAATGGACGACCGGCACGGTCGCCTCACCGTTCGGGACGGGCACCTCAATCTGACATACCTGCCGCGGACTGACGGCGAGGGGCTCGTTGCGGTGGTGATCCTTGATGAGGATACACCCGACCGACTCCATGCGATCAGACGCCTGTGGGCCGCAATCCGCGGCCGCCATCTACCCGCCGACAATCGCATTACAAGGCAGAGGCGTGAGCGATCTCCCCAAATGCTGAGAGCCGTCGACGCGCGTCTTGCCGGGGAGACCTATCGCTCGATCGCAGAAGTCCTTTTTCCCAGCCACCATACCGACTCCGCTTCTTGGGCTGGCGATGCGCTGCGCGAAACCACCATCCGCCTGGCGCGCGACGGCCTGAAACTCGTCGAAGGCGGCTATCGCTCTCTCCTGCGCCGACCGCGCCGATCATAGCCCGCCATCGACCGACTGGGGCGTGTCGAAATTAGATTCCTATCTTCGACATCGTCCGACCCACCGCCTTCACGCCAACGTGCTCTCCAACCGCCGCCTGACGGCAGCGGCCCCCGATGAGACCACGGAGGCTCGACAATGGCCGAAACTACCGCCGGCATCCCGCCACGCTACATGCGCACGCAGGAAGCTGCTCGCTTCCTCGGACTTTCCGAGCGCACTCTTGAGAAGCACCGCACCTACGGCACCGGTCCGGCTTATCGAAAGCTCGGCGGCCGAGTCGTCTACGCCATCGAAGATCTCCAGACCTGGGCCGATCGTGGCCTCGTCAACTCGACCTCCGATCCGCGTGGCACCGTGCTTCCAGCCAAGAGACAGGAGCCCTCCGATCGCCGCTTCGCCGGCCGCCAGCCGCGCTGAGACGACCGGCCATGTCGTCCCGCCACCTCCAACACGACGAGCGTGCCCAGCTCGATCTGTTCCGGGCGCTGCCCGGCGACCTCGCGCCCCGCGACGCGCAGGACCTCATGGCCTATCCGTTCTTCTCGCTCGCCAAGTCGAAGCGCCTGACCCCAATCGACTTCACGGCGGGCTCGGTGAAGATCCGCGTCGAAGCCGTGCCCGAACACGGCATGGCGACGATCTGGGACGCCGACGTCCTGATCTGGGCGGCCTCGCAGATTGTCGAAGCCCGTGACGTCGGCCTGCGCCCGTCACGCCTCATGGCGACCACGCCCTACGAAATTTTGAACTTCATCGGACGCGGCGTCTCGCTGCGCGATTACGACCGGCTGAAGGCCGCGCTCGACCGACTTCAATCCACCACCATCGCGACATCGATCCGCCAGCCGACCGAGCGGCGGATGCACCGCTTCTCCTGGATCAACGAATGGAAGGAGCGCGCCGATCACCGCGGCCGGCCGCTCGGGCTCGAACTGATCGTACCCGACTGGTTCTACGGCGCCGTCCTCAACGATGCTTTGGTCCTCACCATTGACCGTGACTATTTCGGGCTGACTGGCGGCCTGGAGCGCTGGCTGTACCGCCTCGTGCGCAAGCATGGCGGCAAGCAGGAATTCGGCTGGAGCTTCGATTTCCCGCATCTCCATGCCAAGTCCGGCAGCCTCTCACCGCTCAAGCATTTCGCCTACGACCTGCGCGACATTGTCCGTCGCCAGCCGTTGCCCGGCTACCGCCTGACCATCGAGCAATGCGTCGGCGGGCCCGAAATCCTGTCCTTCGTACCAACCGATCCCGACGCGCTCGGCATCCCGCGCCGCCGTCGCCGCTCGACAACTCGACCTGGGGATAAGCTGTGAATCGTCTCGTGCTATCAGGGACCGGCACTATCGTGCCATCGGGGACCGGACTCTCGTGCTATCGGGGACCGGAATCGTCGATTTATCGCGCTGAATCAGTGGCTTGCGAGCCCCGTAACTTATCTAACCTAGATTCCTACGGAATCCTTCTAACGCAACCGCGCTTTTCGACCGCTGTGGACGAGTCCCCGATCGCCGGGAGACCGTCATGATCGTCGCGTTCCTCAACCAGAAGGGCGGCGTCGGCAAAACGACGCTGGCGCTGCATCTCGCCGGTGAATGGGCGCGCCGTGGGAAGCGCGTCACGCTGATCGATGCCGACCCCCAGGGCTCGGCACTCGACTGGTCGCAGCAGCGAAGCCGTGAGGGGCTGGAGCGGCTGTTCGGTGTCGTCGGCCTTGCGCGCGATACGCTCCACCGTGAGGCGCCGGAGCTGGCCCGCGACGCCGACCATGTCGTCATCGACGGTCCGCCGCGCGTCGCCGGCCTCATGCGCTCGGCGCTCCTCGCCGCCGACCTTGTCCTGATCCCGGTGCAGCCTTCGCCGCTCGACGGCTGGGCTTCCGCAGAGATGCTGAGCCTGCTCGGCGAGGCGCGCATCTATCGCCCGCAGCTCGCCGCGCGCTTCGTGTTGAACCGCTGCGCGGCCCGCACCGTGCTCGCCCGCGAGACCGCCGAGACGCTGGCGGATCACGACCCTCCCTTGCTCGCGACCACGATCGGTCAGCGCATCGTTTTCGCCGACGTCTTGCAGACCGGCCGGCTTGCTGCCGAGCAGGACGAGGATTGCCCCGGGGCACGCGAGATCGCCGCGCTCGCGGCTGAAGTTGCGGGGAGCAGCGCATGAGCGAGCGATCCGCGAAACGCAATTTCGCGACCCGCCCCGGCGACGCCGAAAGCTGGATCAAGGCGCCAGAGCGCCAGCCCCAGCGTGTTCAGCCCGCCGAGGATTTCTCGGCCAGGCTGACGATCGACGTCACCGCCGACATGCGCGGCCGCATCAAGATCGCCGCCTTCCAGCGCGGCCAGACGGTCGCCGACATGCTGCGCGCGCTGTTCGAGCGCGAATTCCCACCGCCGTCAGGAGAAGGATCATGACCGGCCTTATCGCCGCGCCCACACGCGCCGGCCGTGCTGCCGCCGAGCCGCCGACCGACGATCTCACTCAGGTCGAGCTGCTCTGGATCGAGAAGCAGACGGAGCACTGGATCCGCTTCGGCCGCGACGTGCGCGAGCAGATCCTCGATCGCCGCAGCCGCATCCTCTTCTTCCCTCCCGGCGCCGTTTTTGGCCTCGTGCGGTGGGCCTCAAACGAGCACGGGACCGTGCTGTCCCGGCTCGACATCGTGCGGGCTAGCGCTCCCGGCCAGCCCCTTCAGACCGTACCGACCGTGACGCCTGGCGGCGAGGTGCTGCTGCGCGCCGAGAGCTGGCCGAAGGTCGAGCGGGTGCTCCAGCTCATCGACGGCATCGAGGCGAGCGGCGTCGATCCGGTGGACGTCGCGCCTGACCACTGGCGCCACGTTCACAACCGTCTCGTCGCCGGCGAAGCGCCGCGCGTCTACACGCTGCGGCGTCACCGCGCCTTCCTGCTTCGTCAGGAGATCGGCGCATGATCCGGCTCGGCTACGCCATCGCCACGACCTTCGCGGTGTCCGTCATGGGCATGCTTTCCATCATTACCTTCGTGCCGAAGGTCATCTGGAACGCCTCCGCCAGCACGCCGATCGGCCTCTACACCATCGATCCCGACCCGTCGCCGCAGCTCACGGATCTGGTCGCTATCCGCGCGCCCGCGCCGCTCGCATCCTTCATGGTCGAGCGCGGCTACATCGGTCGCGGCGTGCCTTTGATGAAGCGCGTCGCCGCGCTTCCAGGGCAGCGCGTCTGCCGGGCCGGTCATGACATCACCGTCGACGCCGTGAAGCTCGGCGAGGCGCTCGACCGCGACAGCAGCGGGCGTCCCTTGCCCGTCTGGCAGGGCTGCCGCGTCGTCGCTGATGGCGAGCTGTTCCTGATGAACTGGCAGGTCCGCGGCAGCCTCGACGGCCGCTATTTCGGACCGCTTCCAGCCTCCGCCGTGATCGGCCAGGCAATCCCCCTCTACACCGACGAGGACGGCGATGGCCGCTTCGTCTGGCGCGCGCCGACGCGGTGACGGCGCTCCCATGACCCTCTTCACCGCACTCTGAAGGAGACCTCCAATGCCCGTCATCGGTCAATTCATGCGCGAGAACGATGGCTTCATCGGCCACCTGACGACGCTGTCGCTGCACCAGGACATCATCATCGTTCCGGCCGAGCCGTCCGATGCAGAGAACGCGCCCGACTTTCGCGTCCATGTGCTCGACACCATGAGCAACGAGACCGGCGCGGAGATCGGCGCTGGCTGGAAGCGCACCGGCGAGAAGGCGGGCGACTACGTCTCGCTACAGCTCGACGACCCGACCTTCGCGCACCCGATCCGCGCCAATCTCTTCCAGTCCGCCGACGACAAGGCCGCATGGGGCCTGCACTGGAACCGCCCACCCAAGCGCAGCGAGCGGGACTGAGCGATGCCCTTCGCCCGCATTCTGCCTGCCGTCGGAGGGAGGATCACCCTCCGGCGCGCAGCCTTCCTTCTCCTTTCCGGCCTGATCCTCGTCGCGCCGGGCGCAGGCCGTGCCCACGCGCAGCAGGCGCCGGCCGAGCGGCCGTCACCCCGCGATCCCTATGGCGCTTACATCGCCGAGGCGGCGCAACGGTTCGGCGTTCCCGAAGCATGGATTCGGGCCGTCATGCGCGTCGAAAGCGCAGGCGATGTACGCGCCATCTCTTCGGCCGGCGCGATGGGCCTGATGCAGGTCATGCCCACCACATGGGCCGACTTGCGCGTCCGGCATCGGCTCGGCGGCAATCCCTACGACCCACGCGACAATATTCTGGCGGGCGCCGCGTATCTGCGCGAGATGCACGACCGCTACGGATCACCCGGCTTCCTGGCGGCCTACAATGCCGGTCCGGGCCGCTACAAAGAGTATCTCGCTGGCCGCCCGCTGCCGGCCGAAACGCGCGCCTATGTCGCGACGCTCGCGCCGATTGTCGGCGGCGGTGACCTCAGCGGCCCCGTCAGGGTGGCCGCCGCTGATCCGCTCGCCTGGACCCGCGCGCCGCTCTTCGTCGTGCAGTCGTCCGGCATTAAGTCTGCCGTGCCGCTGCAATCTGACAGCACGCCCGATGACGCTACCGCAGCAATCTCGGAGCGCGATCAAGGTCCGGCGGCTTCACGCACCGAAGGCCTTTTCGTTGCAAGAAGCGTCTCCGGTGGTCCGCGATGACCGCGTTCGCACCTGATCGGGCCATGGCGTGCTCTGGCGGACGGAAGGCGGTCCGCAGAGGAGGAGACGACAGCACAACCGCACGATGGCGAGATAAAAGCGCGCGATGTGCGGCTTGGTGCGGTCGTGTGTTTTCAGAGACTTATGGCGCATTTGCGCGAGGTGCGCCTGATCGGCGCAGCCTGCGCATTCGGCAATTCGCCAAGGATTTCCGCGCGTTTGCGCGATGTGCGGAGCCTCGGCCATGAGCGGCGAGGACGACTTTCGCATCCGGCCAGGCCGCATCCGCTCCACCCGCGCACAGCAGGCACGGCCCTTCATCGCCCAGGCGCTCGCCGCCGCGCAGCGCGCCGGCGGCAGGGTCTCGCGCTCCGGCAAGATCAGTTCGGGCAACCGCTCGCGTTTCGGGCGCGGCCAGCGCGCGACCGTCCAGGCCAATCGGCTGCTCACCAACCGATCGCGCAACACGGTCATCAAGACGCGCGTCGTCCGTCATACCGCTCGGGCTGCGCCGCTCGCCGCGCACCTCAGCTATCTCCGGCGCGAGGGGGTCACCCGGGATGGGGAGAAGGCCCGGCTGTTCGGGCCGGAGACCGAGGACGCCGACCCCAAGGCATTCGCCGATCGTACCCAGGACGACCGCCACCACTTCCGCTTCATCGTCTCGCCCGAGGACGCGACCGAGATGTCCGACCTCAAGACCTTCGCCCGCGAGCTGATGGGGCAGATGGAGACGGACCTCGGCACCAAGCTCGACTGGGTCGGCGTCGATCACTGGAACACCGACAACCCGCACGTCCATATCATCCTGCGCGGTCGCACCGATGACGGTCAGGACCTCGTCATCTCGCGCGACTATATCAAGGAAGGCATGCGCGCACGCGCGCAGGATCTCGTCACCCAGGAGCTGGGGCCGCGCACCGATCACGAGATCCGCCGCAATCTGGAACGACAGATCGACGCGGAGCGCTGGACCAATCTCGACCGCCAGCTTGCCCGCGACGGCTATCGCACCGGCGTCGTCGATCTTGCGCCACACCCCGACCGCCAGCCCGACGAATTCCACGCGATGAAAGTTGGCCGGCTGCGGAAGCTGGAGACGCTCGGTCTAGCCGATCAGGTCGGCCCCGGTCAGTGGGTCGTATCGGAGAACGCCGAGGCAACGCTGCGCGAGCTTGGCGAGCGCGGCGATATCATCAAGCGCATTCATCGTGGCCTCGCCGAGCGCGGCATCGAGCGCGGCGCGGCGAGCTATGTGCTCGCCGGCGAGAGCATCAACGATCCCGTTGTCGGCCGGCTGGTCGATCGCGGTCTCGACGATGAGCTGAAGGGCACGGCCTATGCCGTGATCGACGGCACGGACGGGCGAACCCATCACATCAAACTGCCCGATCTCGACGCCGCCGGCGACAGCGCACCCGGCTCGATCGTGGAGCTGCGCAAATTCGACGACGCGCAGGGACGCAGGCGGGTCGCGCTCGCCGTCCGCTCCGATCTCGACATCTCCGCCCAGGTCAATGCGACCGGCGCGACCTGGCTCGACCGGCAGGCGATCGCCCGCGATCCGGTCGCGCTCGGCGGCGGCGGCTTCGGCGCAGAGGTTCGCCAGGCGATGGACCGGCGGGCCGAGCATCTCGTTGGCCAGGGCCTTGCCGAGCGGCAGACGCGTGGCGTCAGCTTCTCGCCCGGGCTGATCGACACCCTGCGTCAGCGCGAGGTGGAAGCCCTCGGTGAGAAGCTCGCGGCCGAGACCGGTCGGCAATTCTCAAAGGCCGGAACGGGCGAGTATGTGGCGGGGACCTATCGCCAGCGCTTCGCGCTCGCCTCCGGTCGCTTCGCCATGATCGATGACGGCCTTGGCTTTCAGCTCGTGCCATGGTCGCCGTCCCTCCAACGCCAGATCGGTCAGCACGTCTCCGGGGTCTCGCGCGGCGCCGGTGGCGTCGACTGGAGCTTCGGCCGCAACCGCGGGCTCGGCATGTAGCCCAATCAAGAAAGGAATGCCCGCCATGTCGGCGACCAAGATCCTCTGGGGCCAACTTATCACCGTCTTCCTGATCGTGCTCATGACGACCTGGGCGGCGACGCAATGGACGGCCTACCGACTTGGCTTCCAGCCGCAGCTTGGGCTGCCATGGTTCGAGCTGGCCGGCTGGCCAATCTATTATCCGCCGGCCTTTTTCTGGTGGTGGTATTTCTACGATGCCTATGCCCCGCCGATCTTCATCGAGGGCGCTTATATCGCCGCGTCAGGCGGCTTCATCTCGATTGCCGTCGCGATCGGCATGTCGGTCTGGCGAGCGCGTGAGGCCAAGAACGCCGAGACCTTCGGCTCCGCCCGTTGGGCCGATACCGCCGAAGTCAAGGCCGCGGGCCTGCTGGGCGCGGATGGCGTCGTCCTGGGGAAGCTCGATCGCGCCTATCTTCGCCACGACGGGCCCGAGCATGTGCTGTGCTTTGCACCGACACGATCCGGCAAAGGCGTCGGTCTGGTCGTGCCGTCGCTGCTGACCTGGCCGGGCTCCGCCATCGTCCACGACATCAAGGGGGAGAACTGGACGCTCACGGCAGGCTATCGCGCCCATCATGGGCGCGTGCTGCTGTTCGATCCGACCAATACAAAGTCCGCCGCCTACAATCCGCTGCTCGAGGTACGCCGCGGCGAATGGGAAGTCCGCGACGTCCAGAACATCGCCGACATTCTGGTCGATCCGGAGGGCTCGCTGGAGAAACGGAACCACTGGGAAAAAACCAGCCATGCGCTGCTGGTCGGCGCGATCCTGCACGTCCTTTACGCCGAAGCGGACAAGACCTTGGCGGGGGTCGCGGCGTTCCTCTCCGATCCGAAGCGGCCGATCGAGTCGACACTCGCAGCCATGATGAAGACGGCCCATCGCGGCGAGGCTGGGCCGCATCCGGTGATCGCCAGCGCCGCGCGCGAGCTGCTGAACAAATCTGACAACGAGCGATCAGGCGTGCTGTCGACAGCGATGTCGTTCCTCGGCCTCTATCGTGATCCCGTCGTCGCCGAGGTCACACGCCGCTGCGACTGGCGCATCGTGGATATCGTCGGCGGCAAGCATCCGACCACGCTCTACCTCGTGGTGCCGCCGTCGGACATCAACCGGACCAAGCCGCTGATCCGCCTGATCCTCAATCAGGTCGGACGGCGCCTGACCGAAGATCTGCAGGCGAAAGGAAACCGACACCGGCTGCTACTCATGCTCGACGAGTTTCCGGCACTCGGTCGCCTCGACTTCTTCGAGAGCGCACTGGCCTTCATGGCCGGCTATGGGCTGAAGGCGTTCCTCATTGCCCAGTCGCTGAACCAGATCGAGAAAGCCTATGGGCCGAACAACTCGATCCTCGACAACTGCCATGTCCGTGTCAGCTTCGCGACCAACGATGAGCGTACCGCCAAGCGTGTCTCGGATGCGCTCGGCACCGCGACCGAAATGCGCGCGATGAAGAACTATGCCGGTCATCGCCTGTCGCCCTGGCTCGGCCACATGATGGTCTCGCGTTCGGAAACAGCGCGGCAACTGATGACGCCCGGGGAGATCATGCAGCTTCCACCGTCCGATGAGATTGTCATGGTCGCCGGCACCCCACCAATCCGCGCGAAGAAGGCGAGGTACTATGAGGACCGTCGGTTTCAAGAGCGCATCGTAACGCCGCCGAACCTGGTAAAGCCGGCAACGGCCCGACCGGACGACTGGAGCACGCTGCCCCTTCCGGCGACGCCAGCGGCCACAATGGCCACCAGCGGCGGCGGATCGGAGGACGAGGATACGACCGACTCCGAGCGCCGACACCAACCCGAACTGAGCCGCGCAAAACCCGTCGAGCCGAAGCAACCCATCGAAAACGAGTTCGAGATCGATCCCCGCGACGACGCCGATGAGGATGCCGCACGTCTCTCGCGCATGAACCAGACCATGCGCCAGGTCGCACGCCAAGCGTCGCTCGATCCCGGCGACGGCATCGAGCTTTAGGAGGCACCATGGCGAAGGCTTCCAAAAAGCAGCGGCTGTCGGTGTATCTCGAACCGGACGTCATGAAGGCGCTCGCGGCGCACGCCGCCCGGCGCGATCAATCCCTCTCGCTGATCGCCGAAGCCGGCATCGCCTCGTTCCTGTCGCCCGACGCTGCCGAACGGCAGGAGGCCGCGACGACGAAGCGGCTCGATCAGCTCGACCGGCGAATGGCGCGGATGGAGCGCGACCTTGGCATCGCTGTCGAGACGCTGGCCGTGTTCATCCGCTTCTGGCTGACGACGAATCCGCCGCTACCAGAGCCGGCCCAGGCCGCGGCGCGCGCCAAAGCCGGCGAGCGCTACGAGGCGTTCGTCACCGCACTCGGTCGGCGACTCGCTCACGGGCCGAAGCTCAGGCAGGAGATTTCGGAGGACATCGCGCCCGCGCGCGACGCGGATTAATCACGACCGCTCTTACCGCAAGTATTCCAACGTTCCGCCGTTTCCCTGTATTACTACGCCACAGTACGATGACCACATGATGGTTGTTGTCAGACCATAATTTCTGCCTCTTCTACTCATCCCCGATCCAGGGCCGCATTTCGCGGACCCGCAAGAGAACGGGGACGACGTGGCGGCCACTCACCAGAAATCGGAGGCGATCCTTCGCGGCGCGCGCATGTTGCGCACCGCGCTCGGCCCCGCAATCGCCCGGTTTCTGGAAGACCCCGCGATCGTCGAGGTGATGCTCAACCCCGATGGGCGGCTCTGGATCGACCGTCTCTCCGAGGGACTTTCCGACACCGGTGAACTGCTATCGCCCACAGACGGCGAGCGCATCATCCGCCTCGTCGCCCACCATGTCGGCGCCGAGGTTCATCCCGGCGCCCCACGTGTCTCGGCCGAGCTGCCCGAGACGGGGGAGCGCTTCGAGGGGCTGTTGCCTCCCGTGGTGTCCGCGCCTGCCTTTGCGATCCGCAAGCCCGCCGTCGCCGTGTTCACGCTCGACGACTACGTGGCGGCCGGAATTATGGCGGCGGCTCAGGCCGAGACCTTGCGCCAGGCCGTCGCAGACCGGCGCAACATCCTCGTCGCCGGCGGCACCTCGACCGGCAAGACGACTCTCACCAACGCGCTGCTCGCCGAGATCTCCAAGACCTCGGACCGCGTCGTCCTGATCGAGGACACGCGCGAGCTGCAATGCGCCGCGCCGAACCTCGTCGCTATGCGGACGAAAGACGGCGTCGCCTCCCTCTCCGACCTTGTCCGCTCCTCGCTCCGCCTGCGGCCTGACCGCATCCCGATCGGTGAGGTCCGCGGGGCCGAGGCGCTCGATCTGCTGAAAGCCTGGGGCACCGGCCACCCCGGCGGCGTCGGCACCATCCATGCCGGCACCGCCATCGGCGCGCTGCGCCGAATGGAACAGCTCATCCAGGAAGCCGTCGTCACCGTTCCGCGCGCGCTGATTGCGGAAACGATCGATCTGATCGCCGTGCTCTCCGGCCGCGGCGCGTCCCGCCGCTTGGCCGAACTCGCCCGCATCGAAGGCCTCGGCCCCGATGGCGATTACCGCGTCACCCCCACAACCCAGCCCCTCACAGGAGACCCGTCATGATCAAGCATGCCCTGTGCATCCGTCGCCACATCGCCACGGCGGTGTCGGTCACCTTCCTCACGCTCGCGCTCGCACCGGCCGCCCACGCATCGGGCTCGTCGATGCCGTGGGAGGCGCCGCTTCAGTCGATCCTCGAATCGATCGAGGGACCGGTCGCCAAGATCATCGCCGTGATGATCATCATCATCACCGGCTTGACGCTGGCCTTCGGCGACACCTCGGGCGGCGCCCGCAAGCTGATCCAGATCGTGTTTGGCCTGTCGATCGCCTTCGCCGCGTCCAGCTTCTTCCTGTCGTTCTTCTCGTTCGGCGGCGGGGCGCTCATCTGATGGCCGACGGCGCGGATCATGGCGGCGAGCTGCCAGGCTTCTCCGTCCCGGTTCATCGGGCGCTGACCGAGCACATCCTGCTCGGCGGCGCCCCGCGCTCGCTCGCCATCCTCAACGGCACGCTGGCTGCCGCGCTTGGCCTTGGCCTCCGTCTCTGGCTGGTCGGCCTGGGCCTTTGGGCAGTCGGCCATTTCGCGGCCGTGTGGGCGGCCAAGCGCGATCCGCAGTTTGTCGACGTCGTGCGCAAGCATCTGCGCATCCCCGGCCACCTGTCGGTCTGAGGAGCGACGCGATGATGAACCTTGCCGAATACCGCGACCGCAACACCCGGCTCGCCGACTACCTTCCTTGGGTCGCGTTGGTCGGCGAAGGTGTCGTGCTGAACAAGGACGGCAGCCTGCAGCGCACGGCGCGCTTCCGCGGCCCCGATCTCGACAGCGCCGTGCCGGCCGAGCTGGTCGCCGTCGCCGGGCGCCTCAACAATGCGTTCCGTCGCCTCGGCTCCGGCTGGGCCATCTTCGTCGAAGCGCAGCGCCATGGCGCCGCGACCTATCCGGCCAGCATGTTCGCCGACAGCGCATCCGCCTTGGTCGATGCCGAACGCAAGGCCGACTTCGAGGAGGCCGGCGCGCATTTCGAGTCGAGCTACTTCCTCACCTTCCTCTATTTGCCGCCGGCCGAGGACGCCGCCCGCGCTGAGACCTGGCTCTACGAGGGCCGCGATCACGCCGGCGTCGATGCGCACGAGATCCTGCGCGGCTTCGCCGACCGCACCGATCGCATCCACCAGCTCATCGACGCCTTCATGCCGGAATGCGCCTGGCTCGATGACGGCGAGACGCTGACCTATCTGCATTCGACCGTCTCGACGAAGCGGCATCGCGTCCGGGTGCCCGAGACGCCAATGTATCTCGATGCGCTGCTGGCCGATCAGCCGCTCACCGGCGGGCTCGAGCCGCGGCTCGGCAATGCGCATGTCCGCATCCTGACGATCGTCGGCTTCCCAACCGCGACGACACCCGGCATCCTCGACGAGCTGAACCGACTGGCCTTTCCCTATCGCTGGTCGACGCGGGCGGTGCTGCTCGACAAGACCGACGCGACCAAGCTGCTGACCAAGATCCGGCGGCAATGGTTCGCCAAGCGCAAGTCGATTGCAGCGATCCTGAAGGAGGTGATGACCAACGAAGCGTCGGCGTTGGTCGACACCGATGCGGCGAACAAGGCCGCCGATGCCGACATGGCGCTGCAGGAGCTTGGCGCGGACTACGCTGGCCAGGCCTTTGTCACCGCGACGGTCACCGTCTGGGACGATGATCCGCGCGTCGCCGCCGAGAAGCTGCGCCTGGTCGAGAAGGTCATACAGGGCCGCGACTTCACCGCCATGCCCGAGACCATCAATGCGGTGGACGCCTGGCTCGGCTCGCTGCCCGGTCATGTCTACGCCAATGTCCGGCAAGCGCCGATCAACACATTGAATCTCGCTCACATGATTCCGCTGTCGGCGGTGTGGGCGGGACCGGAACGGGACGAGCACTTCGATGCACCCCCACTGCTTTACGGCAGAACCGAAGGCTCGACCCCGTTCCGGCTTTCCATCCATGTCGGCGATGTCGGCCACACGCTCATCGTCGGTCCGACCGGCGCCGGGAAATCCGTTTTGCTCGCGCTGATGGCGCTGCAGTTCCGGCGCTATCCGCAATCCCAAGTCTTCGCCTTCGATTTCGGCGGTTCGATCCGCGCAGCGGCGCTCGCCATGCGCGGCGACTGGCATGATCTCGGCGGCGGGCTTACCGAAGGCTCCGACGACAGCGTGTCGCTTCAGCCGCTGGCCCGGATCGACGACGTCGCCGAGCGGGCCTGGGCGTCCGACTGGCTGGTCGCCATCCTGGGGCGCGAGAGCATTGCGGTTACGCCCGAGGTCAAGGAGCATCTCTGGTCGGCATTGTCGTCGCTGGCCTCTGCGCCCGTCAGCGAACGGACGCTGACGGGTCTGTCGGTCCTCCTCCAGTCCAACGACCTGAAACAGGCGCTGCGACCTTATTGCGTTGGCGGTCCCTATGGCCGGCTGCTCGACGCCGAGGCCGAGCATCTGGGCGAAGCCAATGTTCAGGCCTTCGAGACCGAAGGGCTGATCGGCACTGGCGCCGCTGCGGCCGTGCTCGCCTATCTGTTCCACCGCATCGAAGACCGCCTCGACGGACGGCCGACGCTGCTGATCGTCGATGAAGGCTGGCTCGCGCTCGACGACGAGGGCTTCGCGGGCCAACTCCGCGAGTGGCTGAAGACACTGCGCAAGAAGAACGCCAGCGTCATCTTCGCCACGCAATCGCTCTCCGACATCGACGGCTCAGCGATCGCGCCGGCCATCATCGAGAGCTGCCAGACGCGCATCCTGCTCCCCAACGAACGCGCGATCGAGCCGCAGATCACCGCCATCTATCGCCGCTTCGGCCTCAACGATCGTCAGATCGAGATCCTCGCGCGGGCGATGCCCAAGCGCGACTATTACTGCCAGTCGCGGCGCGGCAACCGGCTGTTCGAGCTGGGCCTGTCAGACGTAGCGCTGGCGCTCTGCGCCGCATCGTCGAAACAGCACCAGGCGCTGATCGCCGCGGTCCACGCCCGCAGCGGCACCGATGGATTCCTGGCCGAGTGGCTCGCCGAAAACCGGCTCGCCTGGGCCGCCGACCTCATCGCCGACCTCACCAACGTCACCCCCCAAACCGATCCGGAGGCACGCCCATGACCTGTTCCGTTCGTTCCCGCTCGCGCGCACTGCGCATCACCGCCGCGCTCGTTGCCGCGCCGCTCGCGCTGTCGCCGATCTTCGCCCCACCGGCGGCGGCCCAGTGGATCGTCTACGATCCGACCAACTATGCGCAGAACGTCCTGACGGCGGCGCGCACGCTCCAGCAGGTCAATCAGCAGATCACCCAGCTTCAGAACGAAGCGACCATGCTGATCAATCAGGCGCGCAATCTCGCCAGCCTACCTTACTCCTCGCTTCAGCAGCTCCAGCAGTCCGTGCAGCGGACACAGCAGCTTTTGGCCCAGGCCCAGGGCATTGCGCTCAACGTCCAGCAGATCGACCGTGCATTTCAGACCACCTACGGCAATGCCTCGATGTCGGCCTCCGATCAGGCGCTCGTGGCGGGCGCGCGCGAGCGCTGGCAGAACACCGTCGGCGGCCTGCAAGACGCCATGCGCGTGCAGGCTGGCGTCGTCGGCAACATCGACACCAATCGCGGTGAGATGACGGCGCTGGTCGGCCAGAGTCAGGGTGCGACCGGCGCGTTGCAGGCGACGCAGGCGGGCAATCAGCTTCTCGCCCTACAAGCGCAGCAGCTTGCCGACCTTACCGCCGTTGTCGCCGCCAATGGTCGGGCGCAGAGCTTGTCCGAAGCCGAACGTGCGGCAGCAGCCGAACAGGGCCGCGAGCAGCGCCGGCGCTTTCTGACGCCCGGCACCGGCTACCAGCCCGGCGACGCCCGCATGTTCCCGAACGGCAACTGAGGACGTGGTCATGGACGGCAAGATGCTCGCCCGGCTTGGCGCCGTCGTGTTCGTGGCCGTTGCGATCACGGCGACCGCGATCGAGATGAACCGGAAAGAGGACGCGCCCGAGGCTTGGCCATCCGCTCGCACCACCCAGGCGCAGGCCGATCCGCTGCGCGATGAATTGATCCGTTGCCAGTTCCTCGGCGAGGCCGGTCCGCGCGATCCGGGCTGCCTGCGCGCCTGGGCGGAGAACCGCAATCGCTTCCTCGCACCCGGCGCCCGGCCGGCCGAGCGACTGCCGGACATGCCGCCAGCGCCGCGAGAGGCTCTCACACCCCAAGCGGACCGTAGCAATCCGCCGTCTCTGACGCCCGCCACGCCGATCGCGCCGCCGCAACTCGACGAGGTGAGATAACACCATGGGCGGCACCGGCGTCATCGACCATTTCCTCGAGGTCTTCACCCGCTACATCGATAGCGGCTTCGGCCTGCTCAGTGGCGAGGTCGCCTTCATCGCCACGACGCTGATCGTTATCGATGTGACGCTCGCTGCGCTGTTCTGGTCGTGGGGCGCCGACGACGACATCATGGCGCGGCTGGTGAAGAAGACGCTGTTCGTCGGCGTCTTCGCCTACATCATCGGCAACTGGAACAACCTCGCCCGGATCATCTTCGAAAGTTTCGCCGGCCTCGGCCTGAAGGCGAGCGGGACGAGCTTCACAACGGCTGATCTAATGCGCCCCGGCAAGGTGGCGCAGACGGGGCTCGACGCCGGACGGCCGCTGCTCGATTCGATCTCCAGCCTCATGGGCTACTGGTCGTTCTTCGAGAACTTCATCCAGATCGCCTGCATGTTCTTGGCCTGGGCGCTGGTGCTGCTCGCCTTCTTCATCCTCGCGATTCAGCTCTTCGTCACGCTCATCGAATTCAAGCTGACGACGCTCGCTGGCTTCGTGCTGATTCCATTCGGCCTCTTCGGCAAATCCGCCTTCATGGCCGAACGCGTGCTCGGCAACGTCATCTCTTCCGGCATCAAGGTTTTGGTCCTCGCCGTCATCATCGGCATCGGTTCGACCCTCTTTTCCGAGTTCACTTCCGGCTTCGGTGGCCAGAACCCGTCGATCGACGAAGCGATGGCGATCGTGCTCGCCGCGCTGTCGCTGCTCGGCCTCGGCATCTTCGGCCCCGGCATCGCCAGTGGTCTCGTCTCCGGCGGCCCGCAGCTCAGCGCCGGTGCTGCGATCGGGACCGGCATGGCCGCGGGCGGCATGGTTGCGCTCGGTGCTGGTGCGGTCGGCGCTGCCGCCTCCGGCGGTGCTGCGCTTGCCGGTGGCGCCGCCGCCGCCGCTCGCGGCGGTGCTGCGTTCGCTGGCGGCGCATCCACTGCCTATAGCCTTGGCGCCGCCGGACAGTCTGGTGCGGCCGGCGTCGCCTCCGGACTTGGCCGCGTTGCCAGCGCTGGCGGCAGCGCCGCGGTCTCACCCCTGCGCCGCGCTGCGTCGCGTGCTGCCGAAAGCATGAAGTCCAGCTTCAATGCCGGCGGCAAGGCCGCCTTCGAGGCAACGGGCGGAACATCCACCATGGGTTCGATCGGCGGTGATGCCGCCGGTGAAGGCGCTGCGTCCTCCGGTTCCGCCAACGCTGGCGGGCCGCCCGCATGGGCGCAGCGGATGCGCCGATCACAGCACATGACCCACGCCGTGCAAGCCACGGCTCACGCCGTCCGCTCCGGCGACGCCCATGGCGGCGGCTCCTCCGTCAATTTGTCCGAAGGCGATCGCTGATGTTCAAACGACCCTCCACCCATTACGGCAAAACCGCCGAGCCCGAGACGCCGTATCAGCGCGCCGCGCAGGTCTGGGACGAGCGCATCGGCGCCTCGCGCGTCCAGGCGAAGAACTGGCGACTGATGGCGTTCGGCTCGCTTATCCTGTCGGCCGGATTTGCCACCGCGCTCGTCGTGCAGTCGGCGCGCGGCACGATCGTTCCTTGGGTGGTGCAGGTTGATCGCGTCGGTCAGGCCCTGGCCGTCGCGCCGGCCGAGGCAGACTATCGTCCGACCGATCCGCAGATCGCCTTCCACCTGGCTCGCTTCATCGAACAGGTCCGCTCGATCCCGGCAGACGCGATCATCGTCCGCCAGAACTGGCTGCGGGCCTACGACTTCACGACCGACCGCGGAGCGATGGCGCTGAACGATTACGCGAGGTCCAACGACCCATTCACACGGGTCGGCCGCCAGCAGGTCGCCGTCGACGTCTCCAGCGTGATCCGCGCGTCGCCTGACAGCTTTCGCGTCGCCTGGGTCGAGCGCCGCTACGAGAATGGGCAGCTCACCGAGACGACGCGCTGGACCGCGATCCTGACGATCGTCGTGCAGATTCCCCGCAACGCTGACCGGCTCAGGGCGAACCCGCTCGGCATCTACGTCAACGCCATCAATTGGTCACGGGAGCTTGGGCAATGAGGCCGTCTTTCCGTAAAGCCGGAAATCCGGCTTCACACACATTCGCACTTTCGGCTCTCCGTAGAGCCTCATTCCCGATTGTTCTGCTGGTAACGACGGCGCTCGTCGGCTGTGCGACCACCAATCCACCGCCGGAGATCTCCTACGACAACGCGGCTCCGGCCGTGCAGACCGTCGATCCTCCCGCGCCCGTCACCGTGGTCGAACTGCCCCGGCCGCTGCCGCTGCCTGGCCAGTTGCAGCGCGTTCCTGAGACCCGGCGCACACCGGAGCCCACAAATCCGACGGCACGCGTTAATCAGGCAAACGAGGCAGCCCGCGTTCAGCCGGTGCGCGACGGCTTCATCAACTCCATGCAGGTCTATCCCTGGACGCAAGGTGCGCTCTATCAGGTTTATACCGCCGTCGGGCAAATCACCGACATCGCCCTTCAGCCCGGCGAGCAGCTTGTCGGTTCCGGACCCGTCGCGGCCGGCGACACGATCCGTTGGATCATCGGCGACACGGAGAGCGGATCGGGCGCGACGCGCCAGATCCACATCCTCGTGAAACCCACCCGAGCCGACCTGATGACCAACCTCGTCATCAACACCAACATGCGCACCTATCACATGGAGCTTCGCTCGACCGAGCGCACTTATATGGCGTCGGTCTCCTGGCAGTATCCGCAGGACCAACTGATTGCGCTGCGTCGGCAGAACGCCGAGGCGCAGGCTGCCCAGCCCATTGCGAGCGGCGTCGACCTCGCCAATGTCAACTTCCGCTACGCCATCGAGGGCGATCGGGCGCCGTGGCGGCCGCTCCGCGCTTTTGACGATGGCCGTCAGGTCTTCATCGAATTTCCGCGCGGTATCGGCCAGGGTGAGATGCCGCCGCTCTTCGTCGTCGGCCCTGAGGGCAATACCTCGGAGCTGGTGAACTACAGGGTGCGCGGCCACCACATGATCGTCGACCGGCTCTTCGCCGCGGCAGAGCTGCGCTTCGGCTCCGGTGACCGGCAACGGCGCGTCCGTATCGCACGTACCGACGGGAGGTCGACCTCGTGAGCGAGACCCCGCCCCGGAATGAGGAAGTGTCGGACGACGATGCACAGCCCCTGACCGGCGAGCCCGCCGGCCCAGCGCCGATGCGCCTGCGAGCCGAGCCCCAGCGCGTGACGCGGCTATCTCGTAAGGTTCTGGCAGGACTCGGCCTGGTCGCGAGCGTCGGTCTCGGCGGCGCCCTGATCTACGCGCTCCAGACCCGCGATGGCGGTCGGCCGAACGAGGAACTCTATTCGACCGAAAACCGCTCGACTGCAGACGGGCTGGCAGGATTGCCCCGCGATTATAGCGGCGTGCCTCGGCTCGGGCCGCCGCTGCCCGGCGATCTCGGCCGACCGATCCTCAGCACCCAGGACCGTGGGCAGCCGATGCCCACCCCCGCCATCGCCACGCCCAATGCCGGTATCAGCGCGGAAGAGCAGCGCCGCCTTCAGGAAATCGAGACCGCGCGGACCAGCCGTCTCTTCTCTGGATCGGAAAGCCGGGGCGCACCCGCTGCGGCGGGAGCTGCCCCAGCACTCCCGCCCGCGCCGGATTTGGCGAGCCTTGGCCTCGCTCCACCGCCGGCCACGCCCTCGGCGCAGGATCGCCAGAACGCGTTCCTGAACGCGGCCGCCGATCGAAGGACGGTGGCGCCCGATCGCCTTGCGGCGCCGGTGTCGCCGAACATCCTTCAGGCGGGAGCCGTGATATCCGCAGCACTGATCACGGGCATCCGGTCCGACCTGCCGGGCCAGATTACCGCGCAGGTTACCGAGAACATTTACGACAGCCCTACCGGCCGTATCCTGCTGGTGCCACAGGGCACGCGCGTCATCGGCCAGTATGACAACAATGTGCAGTTCGGGCAGAGCCGCGTGCTGCTTGTCTGGAACCGGCTGATCTTTCCGAACGGCCGGTCCATCGTTCTCGAGCGCCAGCCTGGTGCTGACGCCGAAGGTTACGCCGGCCTGCAGGATGGTGTCGATTACCATTGGTGGGATCTCGCCAAAGCGGCCGGGCTTTCAACTCTGCTCGGCGTTGGCGCCGAACTCGCCGTGGACGATGATGACCGCCTTATCCAGGCGATCCGCAATGGCGGCCAGGACACCATCAATGACGCCGGCCAGCAGATCGTTAGGCGTCAGCTCAACATTGCGCCGACGTTGACAATCCGGCCGGGGTTCCCCGTGCGCGTCGTCGTCACGCGGGATTTAGTCCTTGAGCCCTACGGGAGCTGAGCATGGCTAAGCTGAAACTGGGGGCCGTCCCTGAGGACAAACGCGTCAAAATCTCGCTTGAGCTGCCAGGAGAGCTTTTCCGCGACTTGCAGGAATATAGCGAAATCCTGGCGCAGCAAGAGGATGTGCCCGCGGCGGACCCGAGCAAACTGATCCTAGCAATGGTGCAGCGCTTTATACAAACCGATCGAGGATTTGCCCGAGCTCGTAAAGATAGGAACCAGAGATTGCGTGGAAGCTAGCTCCAAGCGCCAAAGCGCCGCGAACCCCATCCGCGCCTACCTTCGACACCCGGCGAGCCGTCACATCCTTTGCGAGCCGCAGCAAACGGCCGAGCGCCGGATTCGAATTGCTCGGTGACCATACTGCCGAATATGGGAGCTTCTCCGCGTCGCCGCCGATTGGTCGGAATGCGACCCCGTCGGTCACACCGACGATGGAAGCGCTCGCGAGCGTGATTCCGTACCCCATCGCCACGATGTTCAGCAGGCCCTGCCGGCTGACATCGTGAACATCGACTTTCGGGCCGAATCCAGGTGCGGAGAGTTTCCGCACAAGATAGTCATGAATCTCCGGGCCGGCGCCGCGCTGGCTCACGACGAACGTTTCCTCGCGAATGTCCATCCAGTGCAGGTCATCCCGCTCCGCCAGCCTATGATCCGCGGGTAATGCAACATAAATGCTCTCGCTCCACAGCAAGAGCGCTTCTTGTCCGCTCAGCTTCGGCGTTCCTACGACGAATGAGACATCGAGTTCACCCGTCATCACACGAGCAACGTCGTGCTCCGAAGAGCCTTCATGCAAGCTCACGCGGATATTAGGATAGCGCCGATGAAACTCTCGCAAAACCATGTGGAGAGGTCCTGACGCGAGCACTGAGACGACCCCCACATGAAGCTCGCCGCAATCGCCTTTCTGCACTGAAGCACCGAGTTGAACGGCTTGACCAAGCTGCTTCATCCCCACGGATGCCTCTTCCAGGAAGAGTCGACCTGCACTTGTCACCCGGACACCACCAGGCCCCCGATCGAAGATCCGAAAGCCGATCCGATGTTCAAGCAATTGCACCCGCCGCGTCAGCGTGGATTGTGAGACGTCCAGCGTTGCTGCGGCGCGCCGAAAGCTTTGGTGCTGTGCTGCTGCGAGCGCATACCGCAGATGTCTCAAATCGAGCGACAAGTCAGGCATTGCCTCCTCGGCAAAGCTTGCTCGACTCCTTCAGCAAGGTGAAATCGATCAGGCATTTTATCGCGGTTCATCCCATCTAAGCCGTCCAAAGAGCGGCACGGTGCCCGCCGCTCGGGCGGCCCATCCTATCATCGCGGGCTTCAAACTGACCCGCGCGCAGCATCTCGACGCGATGCGCTCTGCTTGCACCAATGCGCGTCATGACATCGTCCGTAGATCGGCATTTCACGGTCCTCCAATCCATGACGCCACAGGCGCTTAGCGCTCTTTAATTCCAGTCAGAAACACGTCGACCGCCGAAAGCACCACTTCCTGGGTCTCTTTCTCGTCAGGTGGCGGTCGAAGGCCGAGGACGACTTGAAGGTGAAGGTTGTCGCGGATCAGGCCGACGAAATGGTCTGCGACACGGACGCAATCGTCCGCACGGACCTCACCCCGCGCCTTGGCCCCCTCTAGCACCTCAGCGAGGCGCTTGGTCGCCCGAGCGGGTCCGCAATCATAGAACGTCCGTCCGAGGTCAGGATATCGGTTGGCCTCGGCCACGACGGTGCGATAAACGCCGATCAGGGCCGGCGACATATAGATCGTCATAAGCTGATGCCCGAACCTTAGCAGGGTCTCGCGCAGGTCGCGTCCCTCGATCTCTTCGACGACGAGGGACGACAGAGCCTTTTCGGCAAATGTGCCGACGAGGGCTGCGAACAAGCCCTCCTTGTTGCCAAACTCATTGTAAATGTTCCGCTTTGATCCGCCTGCGCGCTCGATGATCGCGTCGATGCTCGTCGCGGCGTAACCCTGCTCGAAAAATATCTCCGCAGCCGCCGCGAGCAGCACCTCGCGACGGCCCGACGGCCGGTCTGACTTCACAGCAACCATTGCACCCGACACCTCATCCTTTCGAATCTCCTTGACTGGTAACGATCATTACCGTACCGGTCAATGGTAACATCGATTACCGGAGGGCGGCGTGGCGCAGCTCAACAAGAAAAAGCTCATTGGCGTGCTGCTCTGCCTTGCCGCGATCGCTCTCGGTGCGGCCGCCTGGGTCTGGGCCAGGTCAGGTACCGATATCTCGACGGACAATGCCTATGTACGGGGGGACGTTACGTCGCTCGCGCCTAAGGTCGGCGGCTACGTCACCGCAGTCGAGGTTGAGGACAACCAGACCGTCAAGGCTGGCGACGTTCTCTTTCGGATCGATGATCGAGACTATCGGGCACGATTGGCGCAGGCGGAAGCCAACGTCCAAGCAGCACAGGCCCGTCTGACCAACGTCGACGCTGAATCGGCGCTGCAACAGGCAATGATCCGCCAGGCGGCAGCTCAGCGGCAGGCTGCTGTCGCCGAGCTTGGCCTCGCCACGAAAGCGAGCGAGCGCCGCCGGGAATTGATCCGGTCGAACGCTGTAAGCCAGGCCCAGGTCGACGAAAGCGAGGCCGCCCGCGCTCGCGCCGACGCAGGCGTCGTCGCGGCGTCCGCCACGCTTGATGCACAGCAACAACGCATCCTAGTAATCGCAACACAGCGTGAGGCCGCAGTAGCTGCGGTCGCCCAAGTCGAGGCAGCGCGAGACCTGGCGAGGCTCGATCTCGAAAGCACAATCGTCCGCGCGCCGGTAGCCGGCGTCGTCGGAAATCGGCAGGTCCGGGCCGGCCGCCTTGTATCACCGGGAACGCCGCTTCTCGACATCGTTCCTGTCAACGATGTTTGGCTGGTGGCGAACTTCAAGGAAACTCAAGTCGCCGACATTCAACCCGGCCAACGGGCGCGTATTTCGATCGACGGCTATCCCGGCCAGACGTTCGAGGGCGTGGTTGATAGTTTCGCCCCCGGCAGCGGCTCGGCTTTCAGCCTACTGCCCTCGGACAACGCCACCGGAAACTTCATCCGGGTAGTGCAGCGTGTTCCGGTGAAGATCCGTCTCGTGAACAATCCGCTTCCGGGCCGAATTGTCCCGGGTCTGTCGGCGCGGGTCGAAATCGAGCGGGGAAGCGGCTCATGACAGCCCTTGCCGTGCCCGAACCAAGGGCGGTGCCAGCGCAGGGTGGTGGAATCCTGATCGCGGCGGTCCTTCTTGCGTGCATCACCGAAGCTGTCGCGAGCACCGTCCTGTCTTTGGGACGCGGAGATATCATCGGAGATACTTACGCCACCCCAGACGAGTTCGCGTGGCTGGATATGGGCTACACGACCCTCAAATTGATGGGCTACATTGCCGCGCCGTCGCTCATCGCTCGCTTCGACCCACGCAAGCTCCTGCTTCTGTCGACGATCATTATGGGCGCGGCATGTGCGCTCGCTGCGCTCACCGCCGACCTCGAAACCTTGGTCGTGTTACGTGTCCTGCAAGGCTTCGCCGGGGGAGTCCTCCTTATCTCCGGCCAGACCTTGCTCTTCCTCGCGTATCCCCAATCACAACAGCCCATCGTACAGGCGCTCTTCGCCCTGGGCTCGGTTGTTGCTCCCGCGACGCTTGCTCCCGCGCTGCAAGGTTGGCTGCTCGACAATCAGTCGTGGACTTGGATTTTCTTCGGCAATGCACCGATCGCCATCATGGCGGCGGGCCTTCTCTTGATGGCGAAAGAGCAACCTCCAACCTCATTCCCGTCACGGCCGTTCGATTGGCTGGGCTTTGTGTTGCTCTCCGCGGTCCTTGCCTGTGTCACATACATTTGTAGCCAGGGTAGTCGCTGGGACTGGTTCGAAGAGTCCAGGATCGTTTGGCTGACCGTCGCCGCCGCGGCTGCATTTCTAGCGTTCATCGCACGCGAGATCGCCGCCAGGGGTCGAACTCTGCTGGACTTCAGCGCCTTCCGATCCGACGACTTCGCCTTCGCCTTCGTGGTCAGCTTCGTCGCAGGCGCGGCCCTGTTTGGAAGCGCTTACCTTATCCCCTCGTTCGCTGTGTCAGTCCTCGCGTTCACGCCGACTGATGCCGGGCAACTCCTACTTCCGAGCGGCGGCCTGTTCGTCGCGGCCTTACTTCTCGCAGCATTCCTCATGCAAGCAGGGAAGGTTCCTCCGATTGCGACGGTGCCGTTCGGCATTCTACTGATCATGCTCGCCATGTGGATGCTCTCCGGCTCCACCAGTCAGAGCGGCTCGAGCGACATGATGCCCGCTATTCTCCTGCGTGGGCTTGGTCTTGGCTTCCTGTTCCTATCGATCCAGCTCATTGCTTTCTGCGGGCTTCCCCGGCCAACTCTCGCCTCCGGCATCGGCATGTTCAATGTGGGACGCCAGCTAGGCGGGCTGATGGGCGTCGCCGCGCTCCAGACCCTTATCGATCATCACGTCGCGGGAAATCAGGCCGTGCTCGGCGCGCACATAACCGCAGGTGCGCCGGACGTGGCCGAGCGTATTGCTACCCTAACCTCGGCGCTTGTCGGCAGAGGAATGGACGCCGCCGCAGCGAGCAAGGCGGCAACGATGCTCTTGGGTCGCACTGTCGCAGGACAGTCGACCGTCATCGCTTTCGACACAGCCTTCAATGCCATCGCCCTGCTCTTTGTGGTTGCCGCGCCGTTCCTCATCGCCGTCAAGATCGCTGTTTCCCGCGCGGGAAAGGCGCGCCGCGCACGACTCTCAGTAGCCGAAGGAGGCTAGCTTTGGACGATAAAGGCTCCGAACGGCTTAAAAGGAGAAGAATGCAGCAAGGCGACATGCTGCATAGATCAAGCGCGACCCTGCTTGACCCAAGCGCAATACTCATTGGCATAGATCCGGTTATCGAGCGTCGCAGATATCCCAAACCAGAAATCCTCTCTGCCTTCGGCAGTATCGATGACCTTCTCGTCAGGATTGCGGAACGCAAGGCCGCCCTCCTCGCCGCACCCCTCGTCGACTGCGGCAGGATTGTCGATCTACAATTTGTACGTTGCGTCCTGACCGACTTTGGGAGGCTGGCCTGGAATGAATATTCCACGTCCATCATTGCGCTCGTGCGCTTGATGATGACGGAAGGCGCACGCAGCCCCGGCCTGAAAAAGCGCATCTACAAGGTCGGTCCGTTCTCGGTCACCTGCCAACTCCGCCAGTTCTTCACCAAAGCGCACGGAGCAGGTGTTCTCAATGCACCGCAGGCGAATCTAGCGGCCGAGCATTTGCTCGGCATGCTCAGAGAGCCGCTCTATGAGGCGCTCATGCTGAACCCCGCCACCGCCTCCGCATCTAACGGGGCGGGAAAGGTCTCAGCGAGTGTGGATCTCGTCCTGGACGGATGCAAGCGGGGGCGGGCGTGATCTCCATCGACGAAACCACCACTCATACACGGGCCGCCTGGGTTCGACGCCGGGACAATCCGGTCCTCGATGAGAAGTTCCTCAGCGGCGGGCGCGCAGATCGCACGACAAACTATGTCACGGAAGGAAGATAGCGAGTGCAACGTTTCGCCAACCCTGCTCGGCTTCGCTTTGCGCTCGGCGTCATGATGCCGTGTGTGGCGTTGAGCGCCTGCGCCGTCGGACCCAATTACAAATCGCCGTCAATGCAGGTCCGCGATACATGGGTTGTACCGGCCGACACGGCGCAAGTTGACGGTCAGTGGTGGCGCAAGGTCAGTGACCCCATCCTCACCGAACTCGTCGACACGGCCATCGCCAACAACAAGGATCTGGATGAGGCGGCGGCCCGACTCCGGGAAGCCCGGGCGAACCGCGATGCGGTAGTCGGCCGTCAGTATCCACAGGTCGCGGCATCGGGCACAGCGGCTGAGAACCGACTGAGCTCGAACGGGCAACTGCCCGTGGGAAAAATTCCGGCGCTCGAGCAGGAGTTCTCGATTTATGACGTCGGCTTCGATGCGTCTTGGGAAATCGATCTATGGGGCGGCACACGGCGCGCCGTAGAGAGCGCGAACGCGCGCGTCCAGGCCGCTGAGGAAGCGCGGCGAAGCGTCATCCTGCAAGTTATCGCCGAGGTCGTTCGCTCCTACATTGACCTGCGAACCGCTCAAAGCCTCCACGCCAGCGCTGCGGATGACGCGCAAGCGCAATTCCGTATCGCAGAGGTCGTAGCGGAAAGGTTTCGGGTAGGAACCGCCTCTCGTTTCGATCTCACGCGCGCGCAAGCTCAGGCGAGGACGACGGCAGGCGCAATACCAGCGTTCGAGGGGGACGCAGCAGCTGCTGCCTTCCGTCTGGCGGTGCTCGTCGGAGAGCCGCCAGAGACGCGCCATGCTCAGCTTATGGGCCCGATGCCGTTTCCAGCGGCCAACTTAGATGTTTCCGTAGGCCTGCGCGCTGATCTTCTACGCCGGCGTCCCGACGTGCGCCAAGCCGAGCGAGAAATCGCAGCAGCCACCGCCGACATCGGGGTAGCGACCGCGGAGCTGTTCCCCCGCTTTTCGCTGATGGGCGCAATGGGGCAGCAGGCCCGATCTCCAGGCGACCTTTTCTCCAGCGACAGCTTCCGCTTCCAGGTCGGGCCGTCCTTCCGATGGCCGATCTTCTCGGCGGGCCGCATTCGCGCTCAGATCCGCGCTGCGGATGCACGCGCAGATGCGGCGACAACTCGGTACGAGCGCGCTGTGCTCACTGCGCTGGCAGACAGCGAAACCGCTATCAACCGCTTCGCAATGGCGGGGCGCACCAGGATCGAGCGTGACCAAGCTCGTGAAGACGCGCGCGAAGCCGTGGAACTCGCCCGCACACGCTACTTGGGCGGTGAAGATGACCTGACCGTACTGCTTCAGGCACAGTCGGTATATAGCGGCGCAGAGCGGCTCGCTGTTCAGGCGCAAGCTGCACAGCTGCAGCAGCTCGCTGCTCTCTACAAAGCACTGGGAGGTGGTTGGGAGGCCGCTGAAGGCGTGCCCACGTCGTGAGCGCCGGTCGATCGAGGCGGCCCGGTGACTGAGAGGCGCCCTCATCAGCCGCTCTTGCCCTCAACTCGCGGAGGATCAAATGGTTAACGAGAAACAACGACCGCTATCGCCACACGCATCGATCTACCGGCCGCCGGCAGCAATGATGACATCTATCATTCATCGTTTCACCGCGATCGCGATGTCGATGACGGGAATGCCCTTGTTGGTCTGGTGGCTGTGGTCGCTTTCCGAAGGACCGACATCGTACGCGCAGTTCAGCGGATTCGCCGCGAGTTGGCTGGGTACGTACATCTTGTTCGGATTGAGTTGGTGCCTATTCCAGCATCTCGCCTCGGGCATCCGTCATCTCGTGATGGATATTGGAGCAGGGTACGCCCTCAAGGCCGCGCGTTACGGAGCGCTGGCAACGTTCGCCGCCTCAACACTGATGACGTTGGGATTCTGGACACTACTGGCGCTGAAGTGACGTGAGGGACCTGGAGCATGAGTTCACGTGATAAGCAAAGCATCATCGAACGTATTCAATTTCTATCGGCAAGTAACAGCGTTGGAGCAACGATCCAAGCCGTGTTTCTTATAGCGGCGATGTGCGCAGCCTTCAGTACCTTCTTCTGGTGGATACGATGATGTCTGCGAGGCACGATAACGATCGTATCGTGATCTAGGTAGGACAACAGATAAGACCAAGTATTATCACCAAAGCCGACGAGGAAAGTCATTAAGAATAGGTTCAGTGTTTCTGTGCGCTCTGTAAATAATCCGCACGCTACGCCTCTGGTGTTCGAAGTAGAGACCCACGACGATCTCCTAGAAACGGTGGAGCGAGTGCGAAATGCCAATATTGTATCCGAAGGGGAAGCGCCCGCGCTGGCCATCGGATTAAAACTATTGGGCGAGGTAATCATCCGGCACCGCGATGAGCCGCAGTTTGCTGAGCTATGGAACGTCGTGCCTGCCTTCATCAAGCGTCTCAAAGCACGATAGCTTGCCGCCGGGCTTAGCGATGTAAGTACTATTCGCAACGAGCAAGTTCGAACGCGTCCAAAGACCACAATGCGGACGCAGCAGGAGAATAGCGGATAAATCCGCTCGGGCGCGGAGCTGCGGGTCGCACCACCTCCATCGCCTGCAAAGATCAGATCGTTGGATGAGCAGCAATGAGGGGGGACGCGCTAGAAAGGCTGTATAATGGACGTGTTCACTGGTTTGGCCCAGGGCTCTGCTGTTGGTCGACGTGACTTCTTCCTCGAAATTCTACGCCGCTGGTGTCTCGCGCGGCGCCAAACGCGGCCTGCCCAACCCCCACTCGTCCAGATGCTCTCTCCAAGTGCCTGCGAAATCCTAGCACCAGTCTTCGACGCGTTGTTCTTGACTTTTGAGGCGTGCCTCGGGCGTCCCATGGCTCCAGGGGACGAGGAGGTACTGACCGCCGACGAACTTGACCTCGTCGCACTCCTCAATGGTTCTCAATCTTCGATCTTCCGATTCCCTCAATCTAGGACCGAAGTCATCTTGCGCGTTGCACTGCGCTCGACACGGATCATGGTGGACTTGAGCCGACATCCAGAAGGCGGCGGCCGGCCGGAGACGCAATGAGCCGACAAGCGCCCGGTCGTCGGGCATCGCGACGGCTCGAACGACGTGACGCGATCATGCGGATTGCCCAGGAACACTTCCTGCAGCATGGATATTCTGCCACCTCAATGTCTCACATTGCCGAAAGCCTTGGTGGCTCGAAAGCGACGCTCTGGACCTACTTTTCGTCGAAAGAGGATCTCTTCAGATATGTCATCAATGCGGCATCAATGGAATTCCAGCGAGAGCTAACCGTAGGGCTCGCGCAGACCGACAGTCTAGAGGAAACGCTACTTCAGTTCTGCCGGCGGCTAATCGAGCGCATCGTCTCACCGAGCGCATTGGCGCTTCGTCGCGTAGTCGCCGCGGAAGCCGTGCGGTTTCCGGACGTGGCTGAGACCTTCTACCATAACGTGCCAGCACGACTTCATCACGTGCTAGGCGCACTGCTCGATCCGCACATGAGAAGCGGCAAACTCCGGACGACGGATCCGTTAGAGGCCGCCGAGGTTCTAACGTCTATCTGCCATGCACGATGTTTTTGGCGCGCCGCATTTGGATTGAATGAGGACGTAAAGGCCCACGAAATTCAAGCTGACGCAAAGTTAGCTGTCGATGTCTTTTTGCGCGCTTATAGTGCTCCCGGCGAATAGCTGGGCACTGCAACGATGGAGCGTCATACAGGGTTTGGCGTGCTTTTTCAGGCGCAAGCATAGACCCGTGGAGTTTTTCAGGAACCTTGGCGCGGTATGAACGGCTAATTGGCGCGGTCATTCCATCCGCTTCGTCCGGGCGTTGGCGAGCGGCGGAATCAACTCTGGACCCACGCGCGACAATCGGGCGCCGCCGAGAGTGAGCATGCCCTATTCGATTTCATGACTGCCGAGCTTCCGCAGGTCATGCTGCTTCAGAGCGATGTGGCAACGCCGCCGCGCTAGCAGGCGCTCCAAGATGCCAGCGCCAACACGCAGGTAGCTGAGATGCCGAGCGTCGTGCGCACCGCATGAAGTCTACCCCAGCGATGCATTAGCGCACGCGTCTCAGCCGACGGGCGATCAAGCGAAATGGCCTCCAGCGTTTTGTTGACGGGTTTCATCACAAGCAACGTGTAAGGCCAGTTCGCGAGCATCAAAGCCGCGCCGACTAACCATAGCAGACCGCCGTCCGCCCACCAGGCCACGGTGCCGCTCATTCCGGAGGCGAGCGCGAGCGACGCCTGCATCGCATAGCCGCGCGCATAAGCCGGCTTCCACTGGGTCAGCAGGGCGCTGTCCTCTAACCTCAGGCGCGCCGGGTGCTCGGCAAAGCTGATGTAGAAGGCGGCACCGGCGAAGAGCGCCGCGGCGAGCAAGGCCGTCAAACCGAACATTGCTTTCAATCTCCAACCCTTGTCGCCGAGCTGGCTGTAAAGAGCGCCTAAGCGCAAGCACCGACTTGCGGGCCAACGTCCTATCGCTGTTGCGCAGGGCTGTCGCGATTGCGCGACGGGTTCCGGCGTAATCGCCGGACCGACCTCTACGAAATACGTTCGTGCGGGCTCCGCATCGTCCTTGGCCCTGCGCAGCGGTGAACGTGATGAGCCGGAAAGGGTACTATCGCGGGGCTGTTGCTACGCGTTCGCGCCGTTAAATGGCGCACCCGACAGGATTCGAACCTGTGACCTTCGGCTTCGGAGGGCAGGTATCGCACAGTCCAATTGCGTTTGGTTTGGTTGGAGTCGCAGTCCACGCCACGAGATCCCCGGCACTGATCGAAAGCTCCGTCCTTCGCGGGCTGAAATATTGTTGCGGGCATTCTGGCGCGATCGATCAGATGCAACCCAAACGATCTTCTACGGCCGATTTTGAAGGATGGTGCGGGTGGTCGGAATCGAACCGACACTCCTTTCGGAACCGGATTTTGAATCCGGCGCGTCTACCAGTTCCACCACACCCGCACATTTGCCGCCGATTCTAGCCGACGCTCGCTGCACCTATACTGCACCTAGAGCGAAAACCGAATACCGTCAGCCACTTTTCCTTCCTTCATAACCACCTGAAAACACACCGTTTTCAACTCATCGTGTTTTTCTGTGGATTGGAAGACAAACCACTTTTTGAGTCCGGCGCGTCTACCAGTTCCACCACACCCGCACGGTGCTGAGCCCCTGCGTGCATTGCGCCTGAGGATAGCCGAAGGCTCGTATACAGCACCTACGAGATCATTTCTAGACGCCGGCCATGTCCCACCACTGATGAATTTTCAGCCCTTCCGGTATCAGCGATGCAGACGGCAGCGAGGAAGTCGGCGGCATTTCGAGCCCTGCCTTGGGCGCGTGCTGGAAGTCTTTGAGGCGTCGGAACATGCGCTCAATGGCTTTTAGTTGCGATAGAGCGCGGCTGGAAATGATCGAAAGCGAGTCTTGCAATGGCTCGCTTCAAGACATATTGATCTTTACGACCTAAGCGTCAGAAATGGCGCCGATACCTGCCCTTCGATTGAGCTTTCGCCGACTTCCGCTTTGCGTCTTCATTTCGGTCGTTGCCGTAACCACGCCAGTTGCCCACGAGCGGACATCGTGTTGCCAAGAGCGATGTCACGCTCGCACCGATTGTGTTGAAAACTCGGCCCTTGATGCGAGGCAACGTCGCTGATTCACCCAATATACATGCGGAGGACTGAGGCGATGATGGGCGAGCGACGGTTAGGATCACCTATGGCTTTCGAAAGTTGCCTCATGCAATTCGGTGGCTGCGCGATGTCCCGACCTGACGGCGCCCTCTATCCAGGCTGAATATTCCGACGTGTGCTCGCCAGCAAAGTAAATTCGACCCTCGGACGAGGAGATATTCCATTGCCAACGGAAAAGATTACCAGGCTGCGGGATGCCATAGGCGCCGCCGGCCCAAGGATCTTCCTGCCACGAATAGCTCCTTGATTCCTGCACGTGACGGCCCGCTCCGGGGAAGGCTTTTTCGATGTGTCCCATTGCCCATTGGGCCCGGGCCTGCTCGTCCATTGCGTCCAATTCGGCGGCCCGCTCACCTTGCTGATAAAACTGAAGTACCCCGCTGCCATCGTCGGCGGACCATCGCGGGCTCCAGATTTCTGCGCCCGTATCGAGCTGGGCGAACCCGCTCAACTGTTCAGACTCCCAGAAACGGGCTGACATCTTGAACGCCACCTTGGTCGCCTTGGTGTAGCGAATCTCAGCCAGGATCTGTTGCTTTGCGGGGTTGAGAGCTGGCTCGAACTGGACGCGGCCCAAAACTGAGAATGGGATCGTGCAGATGAGTGCATCTGCGGCCATTATAGCCTTGGGCCTTGCCCCTTCGACGGCAATCTCGATGCGATCGGCGAACTGCACTATGGCCCGAACCGGTGAGTTGAGCAAGATTGGGCCGCGTAGGTGTGCGGCAATGGCGGCCGGCAGGCGGTCGTTGCCACCCTCGATAACCGACAAGCTTTCACGATCATAGGTCGCGAGGACGCGGGAGAGCATCAGGGGCGAAATGGCGGTCGGAAAAGCGCCGAGGGTCAGCAACTTGATTGCTGCCGGCGACAGACCCTGCGCGGCAAGGTGATCGACGATGGAGAGCCGGTCAAGGTGAGCCAGCGCGCGTGGTGGCCATGCGGGCGTGTCCATCACCTTTGCCGCTAACAGCTTTTCAACGTTCTCCAGGACATGCGTCTTGAGCAGTCCAGCATATCCCATCGCTTTCTCTTCCGGCGGCAGATCGACCGTCGCGGCCAAGTCCGTCTTGGTGTCGATGACCCAGCGTTTGCCGTCGATTAGCGCGACGTTCTTGAGGCCGGTCGGATAGAGTGGCCTAGTGGCAAGCCCCATCTGATCGATGTAGTCCCACGTCCAGCGATGCGACCGGGGAATTCGACCTGCCCCGGCCTCCGCCATGGGTGCGCCGTCTCGTGCGCGTTGCGTGAGAACCCGACCGCCAATCCGACGCCGGGCCTCGACAATCTGGACATGGTGACCGGCGCGCTCAAGCTCGAGCGCCGCCACGAGGCCACTCATACCGGCGCCAACGACAATGACCGTCTTAGGGTCTGTTGTCGGGTTTAGCCGTGGAGGTCTCGCTAGCATGGCAACACCCTTCCCAGACCTGGTTGCGTTTGAGCCCTAGAGTTGGAGATGTTGTCTTTCCACGACCCATGGGTATTGGCGCGCTGCGCAGCAAGGAGCATATAACTCTGCCTTCTCTTCCGTTGAGACCTCAGCTCTGCACCGCTCACCATGGCAGGCGATCGTCGCCAAAAAAGAAGCCTCCGGTCGGACCATCCGCCGCGAGGCTGGCGTAGTGAACGGCAATTTGGGCGCCTTCCTGAGCGCTCATATCGGCCTCATCGCCACCCATGTCGGTTCGTAGCCAACCGGGGTGAACCGCGTTTATTTTAATGGATGTGCCCCGCAGCTCTTCCGCCAGAAGAATGGTGAAGGCGTTTAGTGCTGCCTTTGAGGTGTTGTAACCAAGAGTACGGTTGAGATAGACCGGCGAGGCCGGGTCAGACATGTGCGACAGCGATCCCCTAATGCTGGACACATTGACGATGTGGCCGGCCTCCGAGCGCTTGATGAGCGGAAGCAAGGTCTGGGTGAGAAAAATCGGGGCGAAAAAATTGACCTCGAAGATGCCTCGTACCGTCTCGGGTCGGGCATCGCTTGGAGGCTGATCCGGGGCCAGGGCGCCCTCGCCGCCGTCGACCAGGACACCGGCATTGTTGATCAGTATATCTAGCCGCCCATGCAGGCTTTCGATCGCGGTGTAGGCCGCCTGGTGGTCAGCCGCACTGGTAACTTCGAGTTTTAAGGCCGAGACATCGAAGCCTTCCCCGAGCAGGCTCTCTGCGGCTGCTTCAGCCTTGGCGATGTCGCGCGCAGCGATAATCACATGAGCGCCATTGATGGCGAGCTGGCGGCTGGTTTCGAGCCCAAGACCGCGGGCCCCGCCGGTCACCAAGGCAACGTTGCCCAACAGCGATTTGGTTTTAAGGACCTTAGCCATAGTGTTTCCTTTATTTTTTGCTCGCGACTGTGCAGCGCGCAGCGGGCAGCATCCAAGAGTGATTGTTCCACGGGTCTGACGTCCCCCGGCCCCGCCACACCAGCACAACGGGAAGGCCGAGAAGGATACCGGCAGCGATCGCTCCGACCGCACGTACCGAACTCTCCGCGACCACAATGGCGCCCTGTTCCGTTGTCCCGCCGGAACGGGGGCAGCCGATAGCGACAAGCACAGCCAGTCCGGCGGCACCGCCTATCCAGAGCGTCGTCGACATGATGCCCGGCGCGTTCGAGTTCGAGCGCCATCACGAGGCCGCTCATGCCAGCGCCGGTGACGATGATCTTCTTCGGGCTCTCTGTCTGCTTAAGCTTGGGGGCAATAACGGCATGGCAGCACTCGTCCTTCGAACGCGTGAGAACGCGCCTCGCGTTTCTCTGATCTTGTTCTGCAAGCCCACCTCTCGGTGCGGATTGCTGTCGACCGCGGCGTTGCATCTATGCGGTGTTCTTAGCGCGCAGTGGCTGTAGAAAGGTGCTAAAGATGGAAGCTAGAGAGCCAGTCTTTGGCAGCGTTGGCGATTTACTTGCAGGGTGCGCGTCGAACGTTTCGCAGGACCAAGCCGATGCCTTCGCGGAAGCCGTCCTCTCGATGCCCGAGGTCGTCGCATGCCATCTGGTCTCCGGCGACGTCGATTTCCTGATCGAAGTCGTCGTCCCTGACATGGTGACCTATGAGGCCACTATCCTGCGGCAGCTCCTCTCGTTGACTGCCATCCGCGACATCCGCTCGAGTTTTGCCATGCGTGGCTAAAGGGTTGGCGGAGCATTGCCCCTGTCGCCCGCGAGACCTTCAAAGACCTGACTTCGCGCGATCGATTGCAATGCCGGAGATCGCGTTGGCGCGACTAGCCCTCAGACTGCTGCACCACGCGGGCGGGATTCCCCGGCGACGACGTACGTCCATCGTGTCCAAGCGACCTTGGTCACTGCATGAACGCCATACAAGGCCGTAAAACGCCGCTTGGGTTGCTTTCTCATGCGGCGTTCTCGTAGATCATTCCGCCAAGGGAAAATAGATAGAAATGTTCTCTCAGACTTCGAGATGTTTTTTGAAGCGCAGAGTGTCGAAATACTCACTGAAGTGGGCGATCCGGCCATCATTCGCCTCGACGCGGACAATATAGATCTGATCAAAGGACTTGCCGTTGGCGCTCATTTTGCCGGTGGCCGCATATTCGGCGACAACCGCATCCCGGCCGGCGAGCTTGTGGACAGTCACTTCGCCGATTCTGAGGTCGTCGATCAGCGACCTGAACCACGTCATGCCGGCGAGGATCGCTTCGCGTCCGTCCCGCTTGGTGGGCGCATCAAAGGTTCCGGCGTAGGGCAGCTCGAAGACGGCATCTTCAGCGAACAAGGCCGCCCATGCGTGGAGATCGCGAGGGAGAAGGTCGAGCGAACGCAGCAGAAGCTCTTCAGCGTTCAGGGTCTTTACGTCGGTCATAGCAGGTTCCTTTCGTTCACATGCCAGACCGAGATGGCGTCGAAATTGAGTCCTGTTCAGCCCGAAAATCTGGAAACACTGATCGTCCCTATGGATAATCAGATGCCAGGTTGTCCTCTTAATTCGCCGAACTCAATTAATCGCCGACAGCCGGTGCGCGGCGTACATCCACGCGCGCAAAGATCTGGGCGACCCACTCAACGAACACCCGCAGTTTCGCATTGAGATGGCGGTTCGATGGATAGACGACGTACAGCGGATGATACTCGCGCGCCCAGGTATCGAGAAGCGGGACGAGCCGTCCATCATCCAGATAAGGCTGTGCGGCGAAGCGGAAGGTTTGGCCGATGCCGAGACCTGAAAGCAGCGCCGTCAGATGCGCCGTGCTCTCATTGACCGCGACACTGTAGCGGTAGTCGATCTCGATCTTGTCCGCGCTCTGCTCGAAACGGAGCGGAAAGACCTTACCCGTCAGCGCGGAAAAGTAGGTCAGGAGCTGGTGGCCCGTTTCCAACTCGCGAGGGTGCGAGGGAACCGCGCGCTCGGCGAGATAGTCGGGCGAAGCGCAGGTCACATAATCCAGTTCGCAGATGCGCCGGCCGATCAGGGAGCTGTCGTCGAGCGTGCCACCCCGGATGACGCAGTCGACGGCGTCGCTGACAAGGTCAATCGGCCGGTCGTTCACGCCGAGATAGACTTCGATGTCCGGATAGCGCTGGCGAAACTCGGGCAGCGCCGGAATGAGGATCCGGTTGGCGAGCAGAGAGCCGATATCGACGCGCAATTTGCCCTGGGGTTGCACCTTGGTCCGCCGCGCCGCCTGATCCATGTCGCGTACCTCGTCGAGGAGGCGAAGGGCACGCTCATAATACTCCGCGCCATCGGCCGTGACGGTGACGGATCTCGTCGTGCGCTGGATCAGCTTGGTGTCGAGATGGTCCTCGAGATCGGAGATGAGTTTACTGACGGTGGAGCGCGGCAGGTTGAGCAGGTCGGCTGCTCTGGCAAACGTTCCGGATTCAGCGATCCGAACGAAGGTGCGCATCGCGAGAAGCTGATCCATCGTTTCTCCGCCCGCCGCGATTATACAACAGTGTGGATTATGAAAACATAATCAGCGTCTTTGTGCAAACTTCAGGAGGCGTATCTCCGTGTCACAGCCTAACCATGAAAGGACACGCTGATGAAAAATGCTACCCAGCTTCTCGAAGCCTATCTCGCGAACATCCAGGATCCGGCCGCTGCGGCGAGCCTCTTTGCAGAGGACGGCATTTTGGAACTGCCGACGATCAACGCTCGTGCCCAGGGCCCGCAAGCGATCGAGACCTTCATCGCCGGTCTCCTCGTCAGGGTTCCCGAATTCCGGTTCAAGAACATCGATATCTCGATCCGGACCGAAGACCAGGCGTTCGGGGAATATCAGGTCGAGGCGCGCGTGATCTCAACCGGCAAGATTTACAAGCAGACCTATGCCGGGCGGCTCGTCGCCAAGGACGGGAAGATAAAGCTCCTACGGGAAGCACTGGATACGCTCGCAGCATCGCAGGCGTTCAGCAAGGATTGAGCGCGCCGAGCGGGCGAGGTCACCGTTTGCGCACGACCCCGATGTCGCTAAACCCATTCAGGAAGGGTGTCCGGCTGTTTAGTCAGACAACCGTCGCAGACGCGGATCGATCTATTTGGTCGGTCCGCTTGGCAGAACTGGCCCGCCAACCGCCACACACGGCGGGTTGGCCGGTTTGCCGCACCATCTGGGGGCGCGTTTATCGCATGGGCAGCTGCTGCGGACGGGCGCCTTGGGCGTCCCGGCGGCCTCCGCGACTATCGAAGGAGACCTTCAAGGCCAAAGTCGTCCCAGCCCTCCAGTGCTGGCTCCACGACATCCCGCCGTCCGGCGCCGGCGAGAGCGGGGGGAGCGAACTTGCCCGCCTTCTTGAGCGCTGCCTTCAGGGCGCCGCGCCGCCGGTTATCCGCGGCCGCCAGCGCATCTTCTTCGCGCCAGATCTCGGGCAGGTCGCGATCGAGAACATCCTCGATATGGCGTGGATCGAAGACGTGGAAGGTGATCTTCCGCGCCCGGCCTCGCAGTTTCACCGTGCGGGTGCCCGCGCTTTGCAACCGGCCGTCTTTTAGCCAGCGATGGCGTTCTGGCGTGCTGCCGGTTCTATGGACACTCGGTTAGGCTAATCCGACCTTCTTTTCGAACTCGGCCGGGCTGACGTAGCCGATGGTCGAGTGCCTGCGAACCGTGTTGTAGAAGCGGCAGCGGCGTCTATGCCATCACGCTCGACGGCGGCGGCAACAACACCATTTCGATCGAGGACGCTGCAAGTCTGAGTTCGGCGTCGAGCCTCGCGGTCTCGTCCGGCTGGGGCAACAATACCCTCATCAACAACGGCACGATCACCGGCGACGTCCTCCTGAACGGCACGGGGAGTTTCGAGAACGCGGTCGGCGCCACCTATGTCTCAGGGCCCAGCGGCAATGTCAGTCTCGGCAGGAACGGAACGCTGCAGAATGACGGTACCGTCAATGTCGCTGGAACGGGCACAATCGCGACACTCACGGTTGCTGGCACCTACGCCCAGAGCGTGAGCGGCCTCTATCTTGCCGCTGTCGATGGCAGCAACCCGATCGGCTCCGATCTCATCACCGCCATAGATATGGGTCCGACGGTCTCGGGCACCGTGAAGGTGAATGTGATGAACAGCATCGGCCCGAGCGACCAGTTCGTGATTCTGAAACAGACCGACCTCTCGCCGAGCACGTCGATGACCGCTGCGACGACCGGGCTGTCAGTCGTATCCGCGCAGAACAGCGGAATTGTGTCGTCCTGGAACATGATCCCGTCACAGGACCAGCTCGCCATCTCGGCGAACCTGACCTTCGCGCCCTTCGGTCTCCCGCTCGGCGACAATGAGCGCGCCTATGCCGACCACCTGCAGAAGACCTGGGATGCCGGCGGATCGGAGCGGCTCGACCGCGTCTATGCGGAACTCTTCAACCTGCCGAGCCAGACCGATTATCAGAAGGCGCTCGCCTCGGCGACGCCCGTCGTCGTCGCGACCGGATCGCTCTCGCAGGCCTTTGTCGCGCGCGACCGGCTGAATGCGGTGCAGAGCTGTCCGGAATTCGACGACCAGGGCGGTACTGGAACCTTGCTCGTCCAGCGCGACTGCGCCTGGGGCAGGGTCGGTGGCGGGCGGAAGGACTTCACGCCGTCCAACGCCACCGGTTACACGATCAACGCGGCGACCTACGCTGCCGGCTTTCAGACCGAGGTAGCACCGAACTGGTTCGCCGGCATGTCGGCCAGCTACATGACGGACACCTACAGCAACGCAACAGGTCTTTCGAACTCGAATGGCCAGGGTGTCGATGTGACCGCCGTCGTGAAGCGCGAGATGGGCCAATGGCTGTTCTCGGGCGCGCTCAATCTCGGCTATGGCTGGTATGATGCGGAGCGCTGGACGGCTGTCGGGAACAAGTTCTACCAGTCGGATTCCTCCTACAACGTCTTCGCCGCCGCGACGCGGCTGCGCGCCGATTACGAGGTTCCGTTCCAGAACTGGTATCTGAAACCCTTCGGCCAGCTCGATCTGCTCTATGCCTCGACGCCCGGATATGACGAAGGGGGACATGGCAGCCTCTACGACCTGTCGGTCGCCGGCTCCGACAACTTCTCCGTCGCGATCGGTCCGCATCTCGAGGTCGGAGGCCGCGTCAATTTCAATGACGGTTCGGTCCTGCGCCCCTACGCTTCGGCCGGCGTCACCTGGTTCTCCAACAGCGCCTGGGACGTTTCCGCCTCGCTGCAGGGCGCACCACAAGCGGCGGGAACCTTCAAGACGGCCGTGGATGCCCCCGATCTCCTCGCCGACGTCACGCTGGGCCTGCAGTGGAGCATGCCGCACGGCATCGACGTCCGGGTCAACTACGAAGCCAATCTCGGCGACAACTTTACGTCTCAGTCCGGCATGGCCCGTCTGTCGGTGAACTTCTAGGGACAGCCGCCGGCTGCCCTGAACCGAAAGCGCCGGTGGCGGCCAACCTCCACCGGCTCAGGCGCAAATATGAGGATCGGCACGGCATGCCCTGGGTTGGCATCGACGCTCCCTTCCTCGACATGCAGAAGGCTAGCCAGCAATGCCGTCAGCGAACTCGTAGGCGCGGGCAAGCAGGCGGTCGGCGGGCATAAGCGGGCCGATTTGCTCCTAGCCTGCGTCTGTGCTGAGAGCGCGGATGAAGCGGTTGCGGAATTCGCTCATCGGCCAGACCGGGGCGTCGTCTGCGGGGAGCAGTCCGACGGTCCAGCCCCAGTCGTCGAATGCCGCCACGATGTCGGGCGGCCCGATCAGGTGGACGGGTACGTCATGGCTGTCGATGCCGGCGACAAAGGGCGCCGGCTGGTGATCGCCGAGGATCACCATCAGCGGTGGCCGGCCCGACTGGCGCTCCGCGAAGGAGAGGATCGCCTGCAGCGAATAGTCGATCGCCTGCCGGTATTGGTCACGCACACGATCCTGGTCGCGCCATACTGTCTCCGGCGGATCGCCGGTCGTCGCCCAGCGGTCGAAGATGGAGCCGTCGCCGACATCGCTCCAGGGGATCAATTGCGGGACGGGAACCCATGGCGCATGCGAGGAGAGGAGCACGATCTGCGCGAAGAGCGGACCGGCCTGCGGCCCGCGCGGGACGAGCCGGTCGAAGGCCGCGAGCGTATATTGATCGGGCATCGTCACGAAGTTGAACGGCTGGCCCCGATAGCCGAGTTCGCCGGCCGCCAGGATGGTTTCGAAGCCCTGAACCGGCCCTTCCGGCCATGCCATCGTGATACCCGGCATGATCGCGGCGGTGCGGAAGCCCGAAGCGGCGGCGAGGTGATAGAGGCTCGCACGGCGGCTGGCGAGCAGCGCGCGATAGCGCGTCTGGTTTGAAATCGTCAGGCCCGACTCGAGCGTGCTGTGCGCGAGCCAGCTTTGCCCGCCTTCGACGGGCGAGGTCAGCCAGCCCGATCGCATCGCAAGGCCCGCAGCAGCGAGGCGCGGCTCGGCGGCCCGCAGCGTCGCGCGATGGGTCGGGGCATAGAGCGGATTGTCAAAGCTGGAGCGGCCATAGCTCTCGATGAAGACGATGAGCACGTCGCGGCCGCCGAGACGGTCGAAGAGGCCTTTGGCCCCGGCGAAGGGATCGGACGCTGCGGCGGCGCGGAAGCGGACGAGATCGGCCCGCGTCGCCGCATAGGTTTCGACATGCCGGACGGCGAGCCGCGTCGTCGATGCCTGCAGGGGCAGATGAACCGGCAGACGGTTCGCGGCCTCGGCTGCGACGACGAGGACCGCAAGGCTCGCCGCCGCGAGCGTGATGCGCCGGGGCGCGAGCCCGGCCCATTGGCCGCTCGCCCACCAGAGCGCCCCGGCAATGCCCGCCACCGCCAGCAAGACGCCGCCTAGGATCAGAAGCACCAGGGGCGTGCCCAGCGTGCTGATGGCCAGCCGGATGCCCGCCTCGACGAGATGAAGATCCACGGCCGGGTTGAAGGGACGGGCGAAGGCGGTGAAAGTGCCGAAATCGGCGAGCTTCAGGACGGTGACGACGATGAGCGTCACCACCAGCACGGCCCGCAAGACGCGCGTTCCGATCGAGCGGCGGGGAAGCGCGGCCAGCATGAGTAGGATGGCTGGCAGCTCCAGCGGCAGCCGCAACACCGATTCGAACCCAAGGCCCGCCGGTGCGTTCGGAGCGACCAGCACGAGGTGGAAGACGAGCGCGGCCAGGACGAGGGCGAAGGCACCGGGCCGACGCGCCGACGTCAAGGCTGCCGCCTCCGCGCGAGCCACAGGATATCAACGCCGAAGGACCAGCCGAGTGCCAGCGTGGCCGCTGCCGCCAGCAGCGCGGCTGGCAGTCCGCTCACCACTGGTGCGTTGAGGGCGATCAGCGCCGCGATCTGAACCACGCAGATCGCCTTGCGGCGGAAGGCTTCGGGGAGCGGCCCGTTCAGCCATGGCAGCGCGAGTCCGGCCGCGACATAGGCATATCGCATCGTGCCAAGCGCCAGAACCCAGGGGCCAAGCTTGCCGGAAGCAAAGACCAGCAAGGCGAGAATGAGCCCGAGTGCTGCGTCCACCTCCATGTCGAACCGCGCGCCGAAGGACGAGGCGAGGCCATTGCGTCGTGCCAGCCACCCGTCGACCCCGTCGAGCGCCAGGGCGACCGTTGCGACGACCACGATGAGCCAGGCGTCGTCATTCGAGATCGGGTCAGGGGCCGCCAGCGGCGCGACAAGGGAGGCGGCAAGCGCGGCGCGGCCGAGCGTCACCATGTTGCAGAGGCCGAGGCGGGGATGGGCATAGACGTTGCGCAGCCCGGCGACGGCCATCGCGGCCATCACCGCGAACAGGCTCGTCGCGAGCAGCGCGCCGGCGGGGACGAGGCTCGCGGCGATCGAACCCGTGAGCACGGCCAAGGGCAGCGCCCACGCAAACAGCCGCAACGCCGCTCCTGATGGGGAAGGCGCGTCGAGGAGGCGGCGCAGTCGTGATAACCGGTCGCGAGCGACCGTGGCAAAGGTCATCAAGCGATGAGCTAGCGCGCCAGTGGCAATGTCAAGCAAGGCGGCTGCGGATCGTTGCGCGCGCTGTGTCCTTCAGCCAGCCACCGCGCCATCGGTTGCTCTGCGCGTCATGGCATCATTCGAACGTGCTGGTCGTAGAGGATCCAGACCGTGCCCGACACCATGATCAGCAGGATCAGCACGGTGAACAGGATCAACATCAGGTCGTCGCGATGCGAGCGTTCGAGATCGATATGCAGGAAGAAGCGCAGGTGCACGACCGCTTGAATGAAGGCGAGCAGCCCCAGCACGGCGAGTGCGGCGCCTCCGCTCAGCAGGCCCAGCCCGACCACCGCGAAAGCGCCGGCGGTCAGCGCCAGCGCCAGTACGAGGCCGATCACATAGCTGAGCCGCTCGCGGCGCTCCTCCTCATAGGCACCCGGTGCAATGTCGGCGGGAACCCGGTTGCTCATGACGTGACCCCGAACAGGTAGACAAAGGTGAAGATGCCGATCCAGACCACGTCGAGCATGTGCCAGAACAAAGCGAGGCGCATCAACCGCAGCTTCACCCGCTTGTCGAAGCCGAACATCGCGACCTGGATCGCCATGATCGCCATCCATACGAGCCCGGACGACACGTGCAGTGCGTGCGTGCCGGTCAGGAGATAATAGGCCGAGAGGAAGCCGCTCACCTGCGGGGTCGCGCCATGAGTGGTGACCATCACATAGTAGTCGTGCAGTTCCATGCCGACAAAGGCGAGGCCGAGTATCCCGGTGACGAGGAGCCAGGCCAGAACACTGCGCCGGTTTTCGCGATATTTCATCGCCAGCAGGGCGAAACCGAAGGCGAAGCTGGAGAGCAGCAGCAGCAGTGTTTCCAGGAATGCGGCCGTCAGGTCGAAGACCTCTGCGGGGCCGGGGCCTGTGGCAATGCCCTGGACGCTCATCGCGGCATAGGTCGCGAACAGCACTGCGAACAGCACCAGATCGCTCATCAGGAAGATCCAGAAGCCGAACAGGACCTCTTCCGCGGCTTCATGGCTTTCGGGATCCGTGCCGGCGAGGTTGATGCCGGGATGGAGGCGGTCGGAAAGGCTCATCGCGATACCCCCACGGCAGCGCCGGAGGACAGGGCGCTGGCGCCGCCCTCCCAGCTTTCCGGGATGGCCCGGCCCCGATTCGCAGCCGTCATCTCCTGATCGCGCGTGACGCCAGGGGTGGCACGCACAGCGGCGAGGAACGCTTCGTTCGCCGCCTTCACCGTCGCGGCCGGAACGGTCTCCTCGGTGTCGCTCGCGAAGGAACGCGCGATGACCACGGCCCACATCAGCACGAAGGACACCACCACCAGCCACCAGATGTGCCAGACGAGGCCGAACGCCCAGGCACAGGCGAACAGGCCGATCAGCGGCGCCGTCGCAGTGTTGCGTGGCACTTCGATATCCTCATAGGCCTCCGGCGAGCGGTAGGCCGTGCCGGCTTTCTTGGCCTCATAGAACGGATCCCGCGAGGTCACATCCGGCAGCACGGCAAAGTTCCAGGCTGGCGGCGGGGAGGGGATCGACCATTCGAGTGCTCGCCCGTCCCATGGGTCGCCCAGCGGCGCGGCGAGCTCCGCGCGCCGGCGCACCGACACCACGATCTGGGTCACCATCAGCCCGAAGCCGGTGAGGATCAGAACGGCGCCGGCCATCGCGAGGGCGAGCCAAGGCAGATAGGCCGGATCCGTCCACATATAGGTGCGGCGGGTGGCTCCCATCATGCCCAGCCAGTAGAGCGGGAAGAACGCCAGCAGGAAGCCCGGCGCGAAGCACCAGAACGAGGCCCGCCCCAGGCCTTCGTGCAGCCGGAACCCGAAGGCTTTGGGGAACCAGAACTGCACGGCCGCGAACATCCCGAACAACACGCCGGGGATGATCATGTTGTGGAAGTGGGCCACCAGGAACAGCGTGTTGTGAACCTGGAAGTCGATGCCCGGATTGGCCAGCAGCACGCCGGTCATGCCGCCGAGAATGAAGGTGAGCAGGAAGTTGATATGGAACAGCATCGACGTGGTGAAGCGGATGCGCCCGCCCACCATCGTCAGCAGCCAGTCATAGACTTTCACACCCGTCGGCACGCCGATCACCATCGTGGCGATACCGAAGACGGCATTCACATCGGCACTTTGGCCCATGGTGAAGAAGTGGTGCAGCCACACGGCAAAGGAGAGCACAGCGATGCACATCGTGGCGTAGACCAGCGAGGTGTAGCCGTAGATGCGCTTGCTGGAGAATGTGGCGACCACCTCGGACCAGACGCCGAAGGCCGGCAGGATGAGAATGTAGACCTCGGGATGGCCAAACAGCCAGAAGAGGTTCGCATAGTTCATCATGTTGCCGCCGGAGCCGTTCGTGAAGAAGTGAAAGCCGGCATAGCGGTCGAGGGCGAGCATGATCGTTGCGACGGTGAGCGGCGCCATCGCGAAGATCATGAGGATCGAGGTGCACAGCGTCGTCCAGCAGAACAGCGGCATGCGGAACAGCGTCATGCCGGGGCAGCGCTTCTTGTAGATCGTCACGGCGAAGTTGAGGCCCGTCAGGGTCGAGCCGATCGAGCCCAGCGACACCGCCCAGATCCAGTAGTCGACGCCCTCGCCGGGGCTGAAGTGGATGCCGGTGAAGGGCGGATAGGCCGTCCAGCCTCCGGTCGAAAACTGGCCAATTACCAGCGAGACCATGATCAGGATTGCGCCGGCGATCGTCAGCATCAGCGAGATGGCATTGAGCAGTGGGAAGGATACGTCGCGCGCGCCGATCTGCAGCGGCATGACATAGTTCATCAGCCCGGTGATGAAAGGCATCGCCACGAAGAAGATCATGATCGTGCCATGGGTGCTGAAGAGCTGCCCGAAATGGTCCGCCGACAGGAAACCGCTGTTGTCGACGGCGGATAGTTGCTGGGCACGCATCAGCGCGCCCTCGATAACCGCGCGGGCGAACATCACCAGCGCGGTGACGATGTACATGATGCCCACCTTCTTGTGGTCGACGCTGGTCAGCCAGTCCCGCCACAGTGGCACCCACCATCGCTTGACCGTCAGCAGGATGACGCTGGCCAGCGCCCCCAGCACCGCCACGGTTCCCGCGCCCGAGGCGATGAACTCGCTGAGCGAGGGATTCTCGATCGCACCTGCGAAAACAAAGGAGTTCCAGGTGATCTGGCCGAATATCAACTCCCAGTTCATCGTCCAGCTTCCTGCATGCGATCATGGTCGTGGTGGGGCGATGTCGGGGCGGACATTCCTGCATGGGCGTGCCCTTGTGCCATGCCGGGTGAGAAGCTCGCGATCACCTGGTCGAACAGGCCCGGCGCGAACGTTCCGTAGAGCACCGGTTCGCTGACCACCGAGGGCTTGAGCAGGGCCTGATATCCGGCGGCGTCGAGCGCGGACGTCTGTGCCTTCGTCGCGGCGACCCAGGCCTCGAACGCTTCCTGGCTCATCACGCTGGTCTTGAAGGACTGGGTGGCAAAGCCGAGGCCGTTATACTGGGTGTTGCGGCCGACGAGGTCGCCGGTCTTGTCGGCGAGCACATTCAGCTGTGTCTGCATGCCCGCCATCGCGTAGATCTGGCCGGCGAGACTGGGAATGATGAAGGACTGCATCACCGTGCCACTGGTCAGCTTCAAGGTGACCGGGCGGTTTTCAGGCAAAGCGAGCAGATCGAGCGTCGCCACGCCTTGCTCGGGATAGAGGAACAGGAATTTCCAATCGAGCGCCACCACCTCGACCACCAGCGGCTCGGGACCGAGCGGGCGATAGGGGTCGTGCTGCAGGGTGTGTTTCCAAAGGGCGGTGCCAAGGGCGAATGCAAGCACGACCGGGACACCCCAGATGAGCGCCTCGAGACCCCAGTTGAACTCCCAGTCCGGCCGATAGGCGCCCTTGCCGCCGCGACGGTAACGCAGCAGCACGATCGGCAACGCCACGAACATCGGCACGATGACGATGAGCATCAGCGTGCTGATGACGCCGAAATGCGCGATCTGTCCCGCGGCGATCGGCCCCGCAGGCTCCAGAAAGCTCCCGGCGCAGGCGATCCCTGGCCAAGCGAGCGCTGGAACGGCTGCAGCAAGCAGCCCGACAATTCCCCTGGACTTCACGCGGCCCCCCTCGCGAATACTGCGCCCCTGCCGTGTAGCGTCCCTCACCCACAGGCATCAGCCCGAATCTCTGTCGCAGAGAAACACGAATGGCGACAAAGATCACCGGGCTGCGAGCAAGGATTGTGGAATTTTCATGGCTCGGTTCGCGTCCTGCAGTCGGCGCCTCAGCAAGGTTAGCCCTCGCTTGCGGGTTGGAGCTTCTGGCCCTGCATTAGGCAGCTCAAGGTCTGTCAACTGCCAAGAGGTTGGCCCCGATCGATGGCCATCCCCTTCCGAAGCGTGCGTGTTCGCAGCGGCTATGCCGCTCCGTCCCGGACGGCAAAGCCGGCATCGACCCGCTGGACGATTTCCTCGATGTTGAGAAGGAGCTCTTCCCGCGTCGCCAGGAAAGCGCGCTCGTCCTCGCAACGCAGATAGGCGAACACCTCGATATCCTTGGAGAAGGCGCCGTAGCCGACGAAGCGGACGTAAGAGGAATCGGGCATCACCAGTGGATTGGCGTCGAGGAGATTGCGGACTTCGTTGAGCAGAAGGCGCATCTGATCGGGCGTGGTCCCATGGCGGATATGCAGCAGCGTCTGCAACAGGCGCGTACGGCGCGCCGTGAAATTGTCGAGATGCATCTGCGAGAATTCGCTGTTGGGAACGGTAACGAGGCTCTGCTCCGGCGTGCGGATGCGCGTGGAGCGAAGTCCGATCTGCTCGACGGTACCGACATCCTCGCCATAGCGGCAGAAATCGCCGACCCGCACCGGCCGGTCGGCGAAGAGCGTCAGCCCGCCGATGATGTTTTCCAGCGTCGGCCGCACTGCCAATGCGATCGCGAGACCACCTGCGCCGAGGCCGGCCACGAGTGGCGCGATCGGAATGCCGATCCGGCTGGCGGCAAAAGCGGCCAGAAGGATCATGATGCCGAGGCTAATGAGGCGGAACAGCATTCTCGTCATCGCCGCGTCGAGATGAGACTGTCCGTCTGATCCGTATTTGATGCCGCCGATCGCATCGGCGAGCCGGTTGGACACCACGAACACCAGCCAGGCGAGGCCCACCGCCTGAACGGCGAGGACCATGAAGCTGATGATTTCCATCGGCAGTTCGAGAAGCCCGATCACCTTCTCGGCGAGATTTTGAAAGAGGTCGGCCAGCGCGACGACGAGGATCAGCGCGATCGGCGTTCCGAAACGGAGCCACGGGCTGGCCGAGCGTCGCTTGGCATCCCAGTGCATGCCGGCCCGGATGATCAGGGGGACGAGCGGCAGGGCTATGGCCATCAGGGCCGCCAGCGCGATCCATTGCCAGATGGCATGGCCGCCGGCGACCGAGAGCGCCCATGCCGGCAACGTGTCGCGGAACCGCTCCGGAACCCAGTCCCCTGGGCTTGAGAGAACGTCTTCATAGATGCCGGCGAGAGCGTTGGGCTGGTAGGGAATGTCCTTCACGAGGGCGTAATAGGTGTGAAGGTCCGCGACCGTCTCCTTCGAGAACAGATATTCGCCGGCGCGCGGCCCGTCGGCGATCTTCACGATCTCGAGACGGGTGTTGGGGATCACCCAATGCGTCAGTTCGTCGTCTCTGCCGGTCGAGATATCGGCGTCGCCGGGAATATCAGCCAAAGGCGGAAGCTCGACCCGGTCGAGAACCTCGCTGAGGAGCGCCATGTCGATGAGGGTTGCGGCACCATAGCCGAGAGCGGGGACGTCGCCGAAGTCGATGGTGTCCCTCGCGCGGGCCAGCGCGCGGTCGATCCCGTCGCGGCTCTTGCCGGCGCGCCAGGCTTCGGCGCTGTCGCGGAAGTTCCGCAGAAATGTCGTCACGGTATCGCGCGGGCTCGATGTGTCGGCGGCCCGAAGCGGGAAGGATTCGTCCATCGCGCCAGGCGGCACGGCGGCGGCCCATGCGGCTGGCGCGCTGCCGAGGACGAGAACCCAAAGAATCAAGACGCGGCAGAACAGTCGCACGCAGCTCAAGCCGGCCAATTCAGCTTCCCATCTGGTTCCAGGAGAGGACTTCGAAATCAAGTGCGTGTCGGCGGCCGCAATGCTTACGGACGGTTACTGGAAACGAACCGGAAGCATCATGCGGGCCCCCATCACGTGCGAGCAGCATAGCTGCAACGACTTTGGACACCAGACCGATTTGATGCAGCGGTTTGGGCGCGCTCTTGACGTGACAGGCGAGCGCCGCTCGCAAAGACCGCTGCGGAAAACCTCTATGCGGCCGCTCCGCACGGTTCGCACACCGGCGAACTCCGGTCTATGGTCGATGGCACCAGCGGATTCGCCCATGCCATCTCCATCTCTTCCCTCGCCCTCGTTGCCTCGTCAGGGTCGCCTGACGTGATCGGGCGGCTCGCCGACATCGCCTTCATCGTGTTGCCGATCTTTGCGCTGATCGGCGTCGGCTATCTCGCCGGCTGGACGAAGCATCTCGGCGAGCGCGCCGCCGATGGCCTCTCGGAATATGTCTTCGGCCTCGCCGTGCCGGTCCTGATCTTCAAGACGCTGTCGGAAGCGAAGCTCCCTGCGGACGGCCAGCCCTGGGGCTACTGGATCGCCTATTTCACCGGCGCCTTCATCGTGTTCGCGATCGGCTTCCTGCTCGCGGTCAGGGTCTTCCGCCGCAGCCATCTCGAAGCGGTGATGCAGGGCTTCACCGGCGCGCAGGCCAATACGGTCTTCGTCGGCGTGCCGATCATCCTGAAGGCGTTTGGCGAGGCGGGCGCCGTGCCGCTGTTCCTGATGATCGCCATTCACCTGCCGATCATGACGACCGCGGCTACGATCCTCGCCGAAGGCGCCGAGTCCGGTGTTTCCCGCGCGACGCTCATCCGCCTCGGCAAGGCCCTGGCGCGCAATCCGATCCTCATCGGCATCTATGCCGGCGCCATCGCCAAGCTCACGGGCTTCCAGGCGACAGGGGTATCCGGCCAGGTCGTCGGCATGGTCGCCGCGTCCTCCGTGCCCTGCGCGCTGGTGTCGATGGGCCTCGCGCTGAGACGCTATGGCTTTGCCGGCGATCTCGCAGCTTCGCTCACCATCAGCACGCTGAAGCTGATCGTCCATCCGCTGCTGGTGTTCGGGTTGACGCGGGTGCTGCCCATGCCGCCGGTCTGGGCGGGCGTCGCGGTTGTGTTCGCGGCGATGCCGTGCGGCGTCAACGCCTATCTCCTGGCGAGCCATTATCGGGCCGGCGTCGCCAGTGCCGCGAGCTCTGTCTCGCTCTCGACGCTGATCAGCCTCGTCACGATCACGGTCTGGCTCTATGTGCTCGGCGTCGGTTGAGCCGGAGGCAAGCCGACGCGGCGGCGGATGTCGTCCGCGCTCGCACCCCCTGCCATCAGCTCTGAAAGGCCGGTATCGCCCTCCGATTTCGAGAGCTTGCGGCCGTGCGCGTCGCGGACAAGCGGGTGGTGATGATAGCGCGGCGCGTCGAAGCCGAGCAGCGCCTGCAACAGGCGGTGGACGCTGGTGGCATGAAAGAGATCGGCGCCGCGCACCACATCGGTGATGCCCTGCAGCGCGTCGTCGACAACGACGGAGAGGTGATAGCTGGTCGGCGTGTCCTTGCGCGCCAGGATCACATCGCCCCAGCGACCGGGTTCGGTCATGAGAAGGCCGGCCTCGCCATCGCGCCCAGTGCCGGTCTCCTCGAAGCGAAGTTCGCCCACGCGGCGCAACGCCTCATCCATCCTCAAACGAAGCGCATAGGGCGCGCCTGACGCGATGCGCTCCAGCGCCTCGGCGCGCGGCAACGCATGATCATCGCCCGGATAGAGCGGTGCGCCATCGGGGTCGCGCGGCCAGTTCGGATCGTCCGTCCGGACGCGGATTTTGGCGCGGGTCAGGAAGGCCGGATAGACGAGGTCCATCGCCTCGAGCCTTGCGAGCGCCGCGCGATAATCCTCGAAATGCTCCGACTGCCGCCGCACCGGTCGCGCATAGACGATGCCGAGCCGATCGAGATCGGCCAGGATCGCCGCCTCGAAAGCCGGGCGGCAGCGCTCCAGGTCGATATCCTCGATCCGCACCAGCAAGCGGCCGCCGCTCGCCGTGGCGAGATCGGCGTTCAGCAATGCCGAATAGGCATGGCCGAGATGCAATGGGCCGTTCGGGCTCGGGGCGAAGCGGAAAGTTCTCATAAGCGGGGCGTTGTCACCGTCGATGGCCGGTTCTATCTCGGCGGGAGAGGAGCATTCTCAAGCCATGGCCCAGAATATCTACGATCAACCCGCCTTCTTCGAGGGCTACAGCAAGCTCACCCGTTCCGTCGAGGGGCTGGACGGGGCGACCGAATGGCCGGCAATGCGGGCCCTGCTGCCGCCACTCGCGGGGCTGGACATCGCCGATCTCGGCTGCGGCTATGGCTGGTTCTGCCGCTTTGCCGCCGGGAAGGGCGCGCGCTCGGTTCTCGGTATCGACCTCTCCGAACGCATGCTGGATCGGGCACGGGCCGAGAGCGCCTATGCGTCCATCCATTACGAGCGCGGCGATCTCGATACGCTCGAACTCCCCGCCGGGGCGTTTGACCTCGTCTATTCGTCGCTGGCGCTGCACTATGTCGAGGATGCCGGGCGCCTGCTGGCCGATATCCATCGGAGCCTCAAGTCGGGCGGGCGGCTGGTCTTCTCGACGGAACACCCGATCTATATGGCGCCGGCACGGCCTGGCTTCGCATATGACGGCGAGGGACGGCGGATCTGGCCGCTCGATCGCTATTTCGTCGAAGGTCCGCGAACGACCGACTGGCTCGCGGACGGCGTCGTCAAGCATCATCGCACGCTCGGCACGACGCTGAACCTCCTGATCGCCGCCGGCTTCCGGCTCGATCATGTCGAGGAATTCTGTCCGACCGAGGCGCAGATCGCCGCGCGCCCGCAACTCGAAGAAGAGCGCGACAGGCCGATGTTCCTGCTGGTCGCCGCGACGCGCTGACGTTCATTCCGCCAGCTCGTGCCGCGATGGCGGACCCGGCGGCGGCGTTGCTAGCATGGCGTACGATTCGCCACCTCATCCGGAACCCATGCCATGCTCGACGGACCTCGCATCGAACCCCTTTCCGGGCGCCCTGCCACGAAACTGGTCGTGCTGCTGCATGGCGTCGGCGCGGATGGGCAGGATCTCATCGATATCGGCCGCCACTGGGCGCCGCTCTTCCCCGATACGGCCTTTGTCGCACCGAATGCACCGGATCCGTGCGACTGGGATGCAACTCGCTATCAGTGGTTTCGCCTGACGGTCCGCGATCCGCATGAATATTGGCAGGGAGCGGCGGCTGCGGCGCCGAAGCTCGATGCCTTCATCGATGCCGAACTGGCGCGACTTGGGCTCACCGATTCGGATCTGGCGATTGTCGGTTTCAGCCAGGGCACCATGATGGCATTGCAGGTTGCGCCGCGGCGACCGCACCCGCCGGCTGCGATCATCGGCTATTCCGGCCGCATCGCGGGGGTTGAGCGGCTGGCCAGCGAGACGGTCAGCCGGGCGCCGGTGCTTCTGGTGCATGGCGTCCTCGATGAGGTGATTCCCGTCGCGGCGGTGGTCGAGACGGCCGCGGCGCTGCGCGGGGCCGGTTTCACCGTCGAGACGATCGAGCGGCCGGGCCTCGGCCATGGCATCGACGCGGTCGGGCTCAAGGCTGGCGCGGCATTTCTGCGACAGGCTTTCGCCGACGTCACGGTCTGATTGCCGGGCAATCGGGCGCGACGCTGCAATGGCTTCACAAGGGTGACACACAGCCTATAGATTAATCGGACTTATCTCGAGGTTCGGCGCTGCTCACCGGAGAAGCCAGTCTTGACGATAGCGTTGCCTGCTGGTGCAAATCCCGCCCTTGTGCTCAATGCCGATTATCGGCCGCTGAGCTATTACCCGCTCTCGCTCTGGTCCTGGCAGGACACGATCAAGGCGGTGTTTCTCGATCGGGTCACGATCGTCTCGGAATATGACGTCGATATCCGCAGCCCGTCCTTTCATATGCGGCTGCCGAGCGTCGTCTGCTTGAAGAACTATGTGAAGCCGGCACGGAATCCGGCGTTCACGCGGTTTAACGTATTCCTGCGCGATCGCTTCCAGTGCCAATATTGCGGCGCGCGCGAGGATCTGACCTTCGATCATGTCATTCCCCGCTCGCGCGGGGGACAGACGACATGGGAAAATGTCGTCGCGGCCTGCTCTCCCTGCAATCTGAGGAAGGGCAGCCTGCATCCGGCCGACGCGCATATGTGGCCGCATCAGATGCCGTTCCAGCCATCGGTCTCGGACCTGCACAATAACGGCCGCGCTTTCCCGCCGAACTATCTGCACGACAGCTGGCTCGACTATCTCTATTGGGATACCGAACTCGATCCGTAGTGGTGCCTGCCTCTGGTGGGCCGAGCCCGCCTTGCCATGATCGCTGCCATCCCTATCGACGATCCTGCCGATCCGCGCATTGCCGCCTATCGCGATATTCGCGAGCGCGATCTCGTCGGCCGGCAGGGCCAGTTCATCGCCGAGGGCGAGGTGGTGCTGGCGATGCTGGTTCGTTCAAAGCGACACCGTGCCGCCTCGCTGCTGATCGATGCCAAGCGGGTCGAAAGCCTCGGCCCGCTTCTGACACAGCTTGCGCCCGATGTGCCCGTCTTTGCCGCGACGCAGGCCGTCATCGGCGCCATTGCCGGCTTTCCCCTTCACCGCGGCATCCTCGCGCATGGCATTGCGGCGCCTCCGCTTGCGCCGGAGCAACTGCTCGGGGACGCGCCGGCTGATGCCGTCATCGTCGCGCTCTCGGCGATCGCCAATCACGACAATATGGGCGGCATCTTCCGCAATGCGGCGGCCTTCGGTGCGGCCGGCGTGCTGCTCGATGCGGATTGCTGCGATCCGCTCTATCGAAAGGCGATCCGCGTTTCGGTCGGCACAAGCCTGACACTGCCTTTCGCGCGGCTGCCACGGGGCGCCGACATGGTGGCCCTGCTCGCCGCCGCCGGTTTCCGCATGCTGGCGCTGTCGCCTTCAGGCGCAACGGATCTGCATGATGTGCCGCGCGGTGGCCGCGTCGCGCTGATGCTGGGCGCCGAGGGGCCGGGCCTCGCGGAAGCCTTGATGGAGCGCGCAGAAACCGTGCGGATCCGCATGGCTGAAGGCGTCGATTCGCTCAATGTCGCGACGACCAGCGGCATCGTGCTGCATCATCTGACCGCAGGCCGCGACTGAACCTCAGCGGCGGGCGCGCCCGAGCGCGGCGGCGAGAGCGAGCAGCGCGACCAGCGCTGAAACGACGGCATTCCAGCCGGCGAAGGAGAGACCGAACAGCCGCCAGGCCGCATCGGTGCAGCTCACCACCTTGGTATGGCCGATCTGGGCGAGGAGATCGCCGGCATTGCCTGTTGTCGCGACGCCGCCGCCGCAATCGGCCGGGCCAAGCCAGTAATGCCACTCCACGCCGGAATGATAGATGCCGAGACCGAGACCGATCAGGAAAGCGAGGCCGGCGAGCAGCAGCAGTGTCCGTGCCAATGCGATTTGCGTGTCGCGGATCATCAGCACGATCGCGATGGCAAAGAGCGGCAGGCCGACATAATAGGGAATGCGCTGCTCGAGGCAGAGCTTGCAGGGCACATAGCCGCCGACGAGCTGGAAAGCCCAGGCCCCCGCGATGGCCGCGAGGCCGAGAAGGAAGCCCAGTCCTGCGTAGAAGAGGCGTTTGCCGTCGGCCATGCTTTGGTCCAGGTCGGTCGTTTCGGGGTTTATGGGTCGCCGGCGCGTCATCAAGCGCCGGGCTGACCGAGGGCGCTGTCCCGGTCATGCTGTCCGCTTCTAGCCGCCGGCCGCGATGCTGTCGACGTGCCGGCGGTCACATCCGCGTGGGCGCTCAGCTCAGCCTGCCGTCCGCCAATGCCGCGAGGATCCACTCGCGGTATTTCGGCTCGCGCTCATTGCTTTGCGGCTCGACCTTCGAGGCTTCCTGCATGAAATAGAGATAGTCGCGGCCCATTTCCTGGCCCTTCAGCGTGTGCATGTCGAGGGCGGGATCGATGATCTCCGGCTTGAGTTCGCCAAGCGCGGTGCCGCGCATCGCCCAGTTGACCATATCGTCGGAGGAGCGCTCCTTCGGGCTCGTCGCGATCAGGCGGATGGCATGCGCCGCGAAGAGGAAACGGTCGCCCAGCGGGCGCGGATAGCGATGATGCATCTGATAGAGCGTCTCGACGATGACGGGAGCATCGCGGTTGCCGAAGCCGACATCCTCGACCGAGATGACGCAGAGCCGCGACCAGAGCTTCTCCTCCATCTCCGGGCTGGTCAGAAACATCTCCCAGCCGAGCAGCAGGGCATTGTCGAGCAGGCCGCGGCGCAGCGATTTCTGCAGGGCCGAGATCACCTCGTCGGCGGCAAAGCCGTGTTCGGTCGTCGTCCGCTGCCAGGGATCGGGCGGCAACTTCACTTTCGTCATCGAATGCTCCTTGTCTGCAAGGCGACTTTCCGCCCGGCCGCCGCCGCTGTCCAGCCTTGCCCGCCCGGCCTGCGGCGAGGCGCCGCGCGGAACGCTCGGCGGGCCGGAGCGTTACACAAGCTTGGGCGCTGCAGGCGGACATGGACCGGCGGCGCCCGTTCGCCTATGACAGACGCGCGCCCTCGCGCTCGCTCCCAGGGTCAATAGAAGGATGATCGCCGTGACCAAACTCTCCTCGCGCATCGACCTCGCTTCCAACACTAAATCGGCGATGATCGAGCTGCTCAACGCCCGTCTCGCCGACGCGATTGACCTTTCGCTTCTCACCAAGCAGGCGCACTGGAACCTGAAGGGCATCCAGTTCATCGCCATCCACGAAATGCTGGATACGTTCCGCGCCGATCTCGATGTCCACACCGATACGATCGCCGAACGCGTCGCCCAGCTCGGCGGCATCGCCCTCGGAACCTCGCAGGTCGTTGCGGAGGCCACGTCGCTGAAGCCCTATCCGACCAATATCAGCAAGATCCCCGATCATCTCGACGCGCTGATCGATCGGTATGCGGCCACCGCCAACGCGGTGCGCAGCGCGATCGACACGTCGGATGAAGCCGGCGATGCCGACACTGCGGATATCTTCACGGCGGCGTCGCGCTCGCTCGACAAGGCACTGTGGTTCCTCGAATCGCATCGTGAATAACGGCGCCATAGCCGATATCAGCGCGTGGAGCGTCGACTGGGTCTGGGGCGTGCCCCTGACCGTGATTACGCTCGTCGCCCACGTCGTCTGGCTCGGCATTTTCGATCGCAGCCTGGTGCATGTCGCCCGGCTGCCCTGGTTCGCGATTCGGGCGCGGCTCGGCTTCATTCTCGTGATGAGTGGCGCCGTGCTCCTGGCCGTGCTGCTGCATGCGGCCGAAGCCATGTTCTGGGCGATCGCCTATGTGGCGCTCGGCGCGTTGCCGGACCCGCGCACGGCGATGCTGTTCTCCATGGAGGCGCAGACGAGCTTCGCGCATGACGCGCTCTTCCTGGCGCCGCATTGGCAGATGCTCGGCGCGCTCGAGGCGCTGGTCGGCGTCATGATGTTCGGCCTGACGGTCGCCTTCCTGTTCTCGATGATGCAGCGGGTCGGGCCGGCCAATGAACGTTGAGCGGCGCGGCCTTCGCGAGTGTTGCTGAAGTTTGCTAGCTTGGGTGCGCCCGGCGATGCCGTGATTCGCAAAATCCCTCGCAGAAGGAGACACAGAATGTCTGCATCCCGTTTCGTGCTGGCTGCGGTGTTGGCCACCGCGCCGCTCGTCCTTGCCGCCGCCACGCCGGCGCTTGCCCAGCAGGCGGCCGTCGGCAAGCTCGAATGCGACGTTTCAGCCGGCGTCGGTTTCTTCGTCGTCGAGAAGCAGACGATGAAGTGCGTTTTCACGCCGCAGGACGGCTCGGCGAAGGATTACTACACCGGCAAGATCGCCGAATACGGCATCGCGCTCGGCGAAGTGAAGCAGGGCGTCCTGATCTGGGGCGTGATCACGGCCACCAACACCGTTCCCGGCCCGGGGACGCTCGCGGGCGACTTTGCCGGCGCGGGCGCGGATGTCGCGATCGTCAAGGGTCTCGGCGCCAATGTGCTGGTGGGTGGCAATGACAAGTCGATTGCCCTGCAGCCCTTCACCGTCGAAGGCGAATCGGGCTTCAACCTTGCCGCGGGTGTGACCACCGTCACGCTGGTCTCGGCGCCCGCTCCGGCCCAATAAGCCAGCGAACGAGGCCGGCGGCTCACCGCTGGCCTCATTCGGCCTTACTCGACCTTGTCGTGGCTGCTCACTGGCGGTCCGAGGATCAGGGCATCCATGCGCGGAATGGCGTCGCGCCGCTGCGACACGCGCTGGCCCTCCTCATAGACCGCGCGCGACGCGTCGCGCCATTCGAGCAACAGCCGGCGATTTTCCATGTTGTCCTCCACGAGCCGGTGGAGGCTGACCTTCTCGCGGCGTTCGTTGCGTGGGTCTTCGACCTTGTTGATCACCCAAACATGCTCACCGTCACGGTCCGCCCGAACGACGAGCACGGGCGTGATCGAGAATCCTGAGTGATCGAGCAGGAAGGCCGGAATGTTCAGCTGCCGGGTCGCTGCATCGGCGGCGTCGATCTCCTGGCGCAGCTCGGACAGCGAGGGGGCAGCAAGTCCCAGTTGCGGACAGCGCCAGATATTGTCTGCCTCGACATAAAGAATCTGGTAGCCGCTATGCTCGGTGGTGATCGACATACGCATCCGCGTGCTGTTGCTGCACGGTTCGACTTTAGCGCGCTCTGCCTGTTTCGATCCATCCTTTTTCGACACATGATTGCAGACGACGTGAATCGGGCTGAAAGCGCATGAAGGAACTCGATCCCGAAGCCGGCGCGGATGAGCCAAAAGGCAGTCTTTTCGCCATTGCCGTGCTTGCCCCGCTGGCCGGAGCCTTGGCCGGTGCGCTCGGGGCGCTGTTCCGTGCCGCCCTCGATCAGGCCGAAACCTGGCGCGGCGCCGTTATTTCGGCGGCGCATGGCGTGCCGCTCGCCGGCTTCCTCGGCATCATCCTTCTGGCTGCGCTGGCGGCGGCGCTCGCAGCCTTTCTCGTCCAGCGCTTTGCCCGGGAGGCCTCCGGCAGCGGCATCCCGCATGTCGAACTCGTCCTGCAGGGCAAGGTGCAGCAGGGAACGTTCCGCCTCATCCCGGTGAAATTCGTCGGCGGCTGGCTTGCGATCGGCTCCGGCCTGGCGCTCGGCCGCGAGGGACCAAGCGTGCAGATGGGCGCGACGCTGGCCCATCTGATCGGGAAATGGTTCCGCTGCGACTGGGACGACTGCCGCATGCTGCTCGCGGCCGGTGCCGGAGCCGGTCTTGCCACCGCATTCAATGCGCCGATCGGTGGCGCCATCTTCGTGCTGGAGGAGTTGGTGCGCCGCTTCGAGACGCGGATCGCTATTGCCGCGCTCGGGGCCTCAGCGACCGCGATTGCCGTTTCGCGTGCCCTCCTCGGCGACCAGAACGATTTCACGATCGCCGCCCTGACGCCGCCCTCGACCGCCAGCTTCCCGATCTATGTGATTTTCGGCGGCATCGCCGGTCTCGCCGCGATCGCTTATAACCGCAGCATACTCGGCACCCTCGACACCTTTGATCGTTTCGGGCGCGTTCCCGTCGTCGTCAAGGCGGCGCTGGTCGGCGTGCTCGTCGGCTTGATCGCCTGGTTTGCGCCCGAACTCGTCGGTGGCGGCGATCCGTTGACGCAGAACGCGCTGCTTGGCGAGGGAACCCTTGCCGGAGCGGCGTTCATCTTCGCGATCCGCTTCGTCCTTGGCGCCGTTTCCTATGCGGCCGGAACGCCGGGCGGCCTTTTCGCGCCGATCCTGGTGCTCGGCGCTGAGCTCGGCCTTGGCGTGGGGCTTGTCGCCTCCACTTTCTTGCCCGACTTTGGGGTCGATCCGCGCGGCTTTGCGCTTGTCGGGATGGCGGCCTTCTTCACCGGCGTGGTACGCGCCCCGCTCACCGGACTGGTTCTCGTAGCCGAGATGACGGCGAGCACGACGCTGCTCGTGCCGATGCTCGGGGCCACCTTCTGTGCCATGCTGGTGACGACCGTGCTCGGCAACCCGCCGATCTACGATTCCCTCCGCGAGCGCGCGCAGAGGGCGCCGCCGGGAGTCCTGAAGACCTAGTGCGCCTCGTCCCAGTTGTCGGCTGCGCGGGCGTCGACCTTCAGCGGCACGGAGAGGGCAACGGCAGGCTCGGGCGCCCGCTCCATGATGGACGTGACGAGCGGCAGCGTCTGCTCGACCTCATCCTCCGGCACTTCGAAGATCAATTCGTCATGCACCTGCAGCAGCATGCGCGCATTGAGCCGCGCATCCGCGAGCGCCGGTGCGACACGGATCATGGCGCGTCGGATGATATCGGCAGCGCTGCCCTGCAGGCGTGCATTGATCGCGGCGCGCTCGTTGAAGGCGCGGACAGACGCGTTCTTCGAGGCGATCTCCGGATAGTGGCAGCGCCGTCCGAACAAAGTCGTGACATAGCCCTTGTCGCGACAGATGCGCTTCGTCTCCTCCATATAGGCGCGAATGCCGGGGAACCGCTCGAAGTAGCGCTTGATATAGGCGCCGGCTTCCTCGCGGCCGATGCCGAGCTGATTGGCGAGGCCAAAAGCCGAGATGCCGTAAATGATGCCGAAATTGATCGCCTTGGCGCGGCGCCGCACTTCGGACGGCATGCCTTCGACCGGCACGCCGAACATTTCCGAGGCGGTGAGCGCGTGGATGTCGAGCCCGTCGCGAAAGGCCTGGCGGAGCGCGGGGATGTCGGCGATCTCGGCCAGCAGGCGCAGCTCGATCTGCGAATAGTCCGCCGAGACGAGCTTGGTGCCCGGCGCGGCGATAAAGGCCTTGCGGATCTTGCGGCCGGCTTCGGTGCGGACCGGAATGTTCTGCAGGTTGGGCTCGGAGGAGGAGAGGCGGCCGGTCGTTGTCGCCGCGAGCGCATAGGAAGTGTGGACGCGCTCTGTCTCCTTGTGCTGATACGAAGGCAGCGCGTCGGTATAGGTCGAGCGCAGCTTGGTGAGCTGGCGCCATTCGAGGATGCGTTGCGGCAGCTCGTAGCCCTGCTCGGCAAGCTCTTCGAGGATGCTGGCGCCGGTCGCCCATGCCCCGGTCGCAGTCTTGGAAGCACCGGGAAGGCCCATCACGCCGAAGAGAATGTCGCCGAGTTGCTTGGGGGAGCCGATATTGAACGGCTGGCCGGCGAGCTGATGGATTTCCGCTTCGAGCGCGGCGGCGGCCTGGGCGAAGTCGCCGGAAAGGCGTGAGAGCATGTTGCGGTCGATGGAAATGCCGCGCCGCTCCATTGCCGAGAGAACCGGCACCATCGGCCGTTCCAGCGTCTCATAGACATTCGCCATGCCCTCAGCGGCAAGGCGCGGTTTCAGGGCCAGCCACAGGCGCAGCGTGACGTCAGCATCCTCGGCGGCATATTGGGTGGCGCGGTCGATCGCCACGCGGTCAAATGTGATGCGGGCCTTGCCCTTGCCGGTGACCTCGTCGAACGTGATCGGCGTGTGGCCGAGCCATTTTTCCGAAAGCGGATCCATGCCATGCGGCCCGCGCCCGGCGTCCAGCACATAGGAGATCAGCATCGTATCGTCGAAAGGCGTCACCTCGATGCCGTAGCGGGCGAGCACCAGCCAGTCATATTTGAGATTCTGAGCCACTTTGAGGACCGATCGATCCTCCAGCATCGGCTTCAGGACCGCCAGCGCCTCGCGGATCGGAATCTGGCCGTCGAGCAGGCCTTCATTGAAAAGGCCGTCGCCGTCGCCGCGATGGGCGAGAGGGATATAGCAGGCCTTGCCCGGCGCCAGCGCAAGCGACACGCCGACAAGATCAGCCTGCATCGGATCCAGCGAGGTCGTTTCGGTGTCGACGGCGACGAGGCCGCGCTCCATCGCCTCCGCCGTCCAGGCCATCAGCCGGTCGAGCGTCGTCACGGTCTCATAGGTCGACCGGTCGACAGGCGTTTCGCGGGCCTCCCGGGCGCGGGCCTCGACCAGCGCAGCGGGCGACAAATCGCCGGCCGCGGGCGTTACGGCGGGCGTGGTTACGGCGGCTGTGGCGGGTGCGGTTGAAGGTGGCGGGTTCTGCTGGTCGCCGAACAGCGACTGCGACAGCATGGAGGCAGCCGCGGGCGAGGACAGTTCCGCGTCGGGCGCGACCGAGGCCTGCTCGACGCCGGTTGCGGCCGCGACCCGCCCGGTCAGCGTGGTGAATTCCATCGCCTTCAGGAAACGAATCAGCCTTTCGCCCTCGATGGCGCGCACCGCGAGCTCTTCGATCGGCGTGGCGAGCGGCACGTTCTGGTCGAGCGTCACGAGGCGCATCGAGATGCGCGCCTGCTCGGCGAAATTGATCAGCGCCTCGCGTCGCTTCGGCTGCTTGATGTCGGCGGCGTTTTCGAGCAGCGCCTCGAGGCTGCCATAGGTCTCGATGAGCTGCGCGGCAGTCTTGACGCCGATGCCGGGGACGCCCGGAACATTGTCGACACTGTCGCCGGCCAGCGATTGCACGTCGACGACCTTCTCGGGCGGCACACCGAATTTCTCGATCACCTCGTCGCGGCCGATCGTCTTGCCCTTCATCGTATCGAGCATCAGGACGCCGGGCCGGATGAGCTGCATCAGGTCCTTGTCGGATGCGACGATCGTGACGTCGGCGCCGGCGGCGACCGCCTGCCCGGTATAGGTCGCGATCAGGTCATCGGCCTCGAAGCCCTGCTGCTCGATGCAGGCGACGTTGAAGGCATGCACCGCCTTGCGGATCAGGCCGAATTGCGGGCGGAGGTCCTCTGGCGGCTCGGGGCGCTGCGCCTTGTAGAGATCGTAGATCTGGTTGCGGAACGTGGTGGCCGAATGATCGAGCACCACCGCGAGATGGGTCGGGCGCACGCCGACCTCGTTCGCCTCCTTGAGCAGCTTCCACAACATGTTGGAGAAGCCGGCAACGGCGCCGACCGGCAGTCCGTCGGATTTGCGCGTCAGCGGCGGCAGCGCGTGATAGGCGCGGAAGATATAGGACGAGCCATCGACCAGGAAGACGTGGCTTCCCGGCCCGATCGGGCGCGAGGGGGCGGCGGCGGGTGCGGGCGTGCTCGGTTCGGACATGCGGCGGACTATGCCTCCCGAACGCGGCTTTGGCTATATCGACGGCGGATTGCCGGTGGGTCGCGGCCGGATTAGCTTCGCGCATGACCGAATCGAAGCGCAGCCTGCCAACGTCCCCATTGCTCGCCGCCATGCTGCCGCTTGCGGCGCTGTTCGGTGGGCTGTTCCTCGTCTGGGCCGGCTCAGCCTTCTGGCTACGGCAGCTGCCGGCCTCCGATGGCTGGGCGCGGCAGATCTTTCCGCTGCTCCTGTGGATCGGGGCGATCGCGCTCTGGGCCGTCTGGCAGAAGCCGAAGCTGCTCACCTTTGCCGGGCTCCTGCCGATCGGCCATCGGGCGCTCGCGATCACGGCTGCGACCTTCATCGCGATCTTCGGCTGGCATGCGCTCCGCGTCGCGATTGGCCGCCCCACGAGCGGCCTGCTCTCCGTGTTGCCGGTCGAGATCTATGTCTTCATGCTCGGCGGGATCCTGCTCAACGAAGTCCTGTTCCACGGCATCCTGCAGACGCGGCTGACCGAATTGTTCGGGCCGAAGTTCGCGATCCCCTTGACGGCCGCCGTCGTGCTGGCCTTCCGCATGCCGAGTTTCTTCGTGGCAGGCTCAACGGGGATCGAGCCGGTGATGCTCTACAGCATCCTGCTGCTCAGCCTCCTCGCCGGCATTCTCCGCTTCGTCACCGGCAGTCTCTGGCCGGCCATCGCGCTGCAGGCCGGCAATGCGCTGGGAACGCTGCTATAGCGGAAACGAAAGCCTTAAGCCTTCGTTAACCGCGCCGATCGCTATCCTTTGGCATGACTGCCGCACCGCCCCTGATCCTCGCCGCGCCCGACACGCTCGCCATGATCGATGCCTGGGAGGAGCATCTGCGCGGTGAGCGGCGGCTGTCGCCGAAGACGCTCGAGGCCTATGGCCGCGATCTCGCGCAGTTTCTCTCCTTCATCACGCTGCATATCGGCAATCCGCCTGCCATCGCCGATCTGGCGGATCTGCGCATGGGCGACATTCGCGGCTTCATGGCGAGCCGCCGGCAGGGAGGCGCCGGCGCGCGGACGCTGGCGCGCGGGCTTGCCGGGATCCGCTCCTTCATTTCGTTCCTCGAGCGGGAGGGACAGGCCAATGGCGCCGCCTTCCGCGCCATGCGAACGCCGCGGCAGCCGAAGACATTGCCGAAGCCCTTGTCGCCGGCGCTCGCCGTGCGTGTCACCGAAGCCGAGGAGCAGCTCGACGACGAGCCCTGGGTGGCGGCGCGCAACGCGGCCGTGCTGGCGCTCTGCTATGGCTCGGGGCTGCGCATCTCCGAGGCGCTCGGCATCCGCCGCGCTGATGCGCCGCTTTCGGGCGAGGGAGTACTCCGCGTCACCGGCAAGGGTGGCAAGACGCGTCTGGTGCCCGTGCTGCCCGTGGTCGCCGAAGCGATCGCCTGTTATCTCCGCCTCGCGCCATTCGCGCCGAAGGCGGACGGCCCGCTCTTCATCGGCGTGCGCGGCGGGCCGCTGCGGCCACGCATTGTCCAACTGGCCATGGCGAAGATGCGCGGTGCGCTCGGCTTGCCGGACAGCGCGACGCCGCATGCGCTCCGCCATTCCTTCGCGACGCATCTCCTGGCGGGCGGCGGCGATCTCCGCGCCATCCAGGAACTGCTCGGCCATGCCAGCCTCTCGACGACCCAGATCTATACCGGCGTCGACACGGAGCGCCTCCTCGCCGTGTTCGAGGAAACGCATCCGCGTGCGCGACGCCGGCTGGGCTGATCAGAGCGGTTTCAGCGTCAGTACCGCCGTGTCGATGACGAAGTTTCCGTCCGAATCGATCTCGAAATAGCGCCGGACATCGTCCGAGACTGCGCTCTGCAGGGCGCGGATCGCCTCGGCGAACACCTGCGGCGTGCGCATCCGCTCGATCCAGCTCTTGAAACCGAGCGGCAGGCGGCGGCGCGTCAGCGCGGTTGCCTTGAAGCCGGCCTCTCCTGCGATCTCGATCCATTCGGCGACCGCATAGTTACGCACATGCGAGGGGTCGCGCAGCATCTCGAAGCTCTGCAGGAACGTGTCGAATACCGGCAGTTCCGGCGCCACGACATCGGCAAAGCCCGCGACGCCCGATGGCTTCAGCACGCGCCGCGCCTCGCGGAGACCAGCCCGGACATCCTGCCAGTGATGCGCCGTGAAGCGGCACAAGACGACGTCAAAGCTCGCATCGGCAAAGGGCAGACGCTCGGCAGGCCCCTGCACGGCCTCGATGCCTGCGAGGCCGCGCGCCGCCGCTTCGCGGGCAACAGCGGCCACCATGTCGGCCGAGAGATCATAGGCGTTGACCGACGGCGCGACTTTCGCTGCGGCATAGCTGACATGGCCGCCGCCGCAGCCGAGATCGAGCACGCGCGCGCCGGGGATCGCCGCGGCCAGTGCCGCCAGCTCGGCAATATCCTCGCCTTCCGCATGGACGCGGCTGGTCACATAGGCATTGGCCTGGCTGCCGAACTGGCGCTCGGCCAAGGCGGCCTGGCCGCCCGGCGAGGTATCTTTCTGTTCATCGGTCATGGTGGTGATCCCGTGGTGAGGGCGCGACAGGGCGCCGGCTCTCTGGATAGCCGCGCACAATACCCTGTTACCAGTTCCGATCTTATCCTGGTATAAAGGTCACCATGATGACCAGCGACGATACAAGGCGGCGGGAGCTCGGCGAATTCGTGCGTGCGCATCGCGAGCGGCTGCGGCCGGCGATGTTCGGCCTCGATCCCGGCAGCCGCCGCCGTACGCCAGGTCTCCGACGCGAGGAGCTGGCGGGGCTTGCCGGTGTCAGCGCGACCTGGATTGCCTGGATCGAACAGGGCCGCGAACTCTCCGTTTCGCCATCGGCCCTGATGCGGCTGGCGCGGGTGATGCGGCTTTCGCCGGCCGAGCGGGCCTATCTCTTCGCGGTCGCGGGGCGTGCCGATCCGGAACAGGCGGAAGCCCATGACGACGCGATGCCCGAGGAGCTGGCGCCGATCGTCGCGGCGCTCGCGATGCCGGCCTATCTCATCGATCGCGCGTGGACGGCGCGGGCCTGGAATGGCCCGGCGGCGCGGCTCTTCATAGGCTGGCTCGACGACGCAGGTGAACGCAATCTGCTGCGTTTCATCTTTCTCGATCCGGCGGCACGGCGGCTGATCGCCGATTGGGACATCCGCGCGCGGCGTGTCGCGGCCGAGTTCCGCGCCGATTACAGCCGCCATCTGGCGGCACCGGAAATGCGCGATCTTGTCGGGCAGCTTGCCGAGGCCAGCCCGCTCTTCGCGGAGGCCTGGGAAGCGCATGCCGTCGTCGAGCGCGAAGGCGGGCTGCGGCTCTTCGATCATCCGGCGGATGGGCGTATCGCCTTTCGCCAGACGACGCTGCAGCCGGCGCGCCATCCTGAATGGAAGCTGGTGGTGCTGGAGCCGATCGAAGTGGCTCAGGCGGCGCCGTAGCGGTTTGCGGCCTCGATGGTGAGGCCCATGCCGACGGAGCCGAACGTGTCGCCCTCGGCGGGCCGCGCCTCTGGCACTGCGGCGAGGATGGCCTTGCGGACATGGGCGAGACGCGTCGAGCCGCCGGTCAGGAACACCGCGTCGATCGCCTCGGCCTTCAGGCCCGCGACGGCGAGGCAGCCCTTGATTCGATCGGCGATCGCGGCGGCCAGCCCCGCCGTCTCCATGACCAGCGTGTCGCGGGTCACCCGGGCTTCGAGGCCCTGCTCGATCCAGTTCAGCGGAATATCGGCGGCCGGCGTGTCGGAAAGCGCGATCTTGGCCGCCTCGACTTCGATCGCCAGACGATGGCCGCCGCGTTCCTCGACGACGTGGATCAGCCGCTCGATCATTTCCGGATGACGGGCTTCGCGGCGCACTTCGCTCAGTTGCTGCATCACGCCGCGCTCATAGAGCCGGTTGATCGTCGACCAGGTCGCGAGGTCGTGGAAATAGCCTGAGGGCACCGGCAGGCCGGCGCGCTTCATGGCGGTTCGGTAGCCCAGCATCGGCATCACCGTGCCGAGATTGAGCTGGCGATCGAAATCCGTTCCGCCGATGCGGACGCCGTCATTGGCGAGGATATCGTCGGCGCGCTCGGCGCGGCCACGACGCTCCGGGCCGAGCCGGACGATCGAGAAATCCGACGTGCCGCCGCCGATATCGGCGATGAGCGCGATTTCCTCGTCATTCACCTGGCGCTCGTAATCGAGCGCAGCGGCGATCGGCTCATACTGGAACGAGATATCCGTGAAGCCGACCTCGCGGGCGATTTCGGCTAGGACGCCCTCGGCCTTGCGGTCGCCCTCCGCGTCGCCATCGACGAAATGCACCGGGCGGCCGTGCACCACCTGTTCGAGCTGATAGCCGGTTTTCGCCTCTGCTCGCCGCTTCGCCACGGCGATGAAATGGGCGATCACCGAGCGGAAGCCGACCCGCGCGCGACCGACCTGCGTCGTCTCGTTGATGAGCGGGTTGCCGAGCACGGCCTTCAGGCTGCGCATCAAGCGCCCGTCATGGCCGTCGACATAGGCGGCGATTGCCGCGCGGCCGACCAGCGGGGCGGCGTCGCGTGCGTAGAAGATGGCGCTCGGCAGCGTGACGTCGTCGCCCTCGAGCGGGACGAGGGCCGGCGTCGCGGAGGCGAGGCCAAGCGTCGAATTGGACGTGCCGAAATCGAGGCCGCACGCTGTCATGGCGTCGCTCCTGTCGGGGAACCGATCTCTCGGGAAAAGGGCTGGTCTGGTTAGTGGCATCGAGAGCCGAGATCAAGCCCGAATGCGCGTCATCGGGCGTAACGACTTTCGCTCCGTGCGCATTGATGCTGTTGTGCGGGCGAAATGGCAGGCGGAGGACGGGCGGATGGCAACGGTGACATCAAGGCCAGGCGAAATCACCATCGATGCGGCGCTTGACGCGGCTGGCACAGGCGCCTTCCAGCGCCGTCTGCTGGCCATATTCGGGCTCGTCTGGGCCGCCGACGCGATGCAGGTTCTCGCCATCGGCTTCACAGCGCCGTCGATCGCAGCGAGCTTCGGCATGACGGTTCCGCAGGCGCTTCAGGCCGGCACGCTGTTCTTCGTCGGCATGCTGATCGGCGCTGCCGCCTTCGGCCGGCTCGCAGATCGAATCGGCCGGCGCAATCTCCTTATCGTCACCGTGCTGATCGACGCGATCTTCGGTCTCGCCTCGGCCTTCGCGCCGAATTTCTTCGTGCTGGCCGCCTTCCGCTTCATGACCGGCCTTGCCGTCGGCGGCACGCTGCCGGTCGACTACGCCATGATGGCCGAGTTCCTGCCGACGCGGCGCCGTGGCCGCTGGTTGGTGGCGCTCGAAGGTTTCTGGGCGCTCGGCACACTCGTCGTCGCGCTCGCCGCCTGGTATGCGGCCAGCGCCGGCTTCGCGGAGCCATGGCGCTTCATCTTCATCATCACGGCGCTGCCGGCCCTCGTCGGCGTCGGCCTTCGGCTGCTGATCCCCGAATCACCGTTCTATCTTGCCCGCAGCGGCCGCGAGACCGAGGCCAAGGCCGTGCTCGACCGGATGGCGCTGGCCAATGGTGGGCGCGTGCTGCCCGGCCGGCTGACGGTCGAACCCGTCGCCAAGCCGCCATTTTCAGCACTCTTCGCCGCGCCGATCGGCCGGCGCAGCGTTCTCATTCTCGCCGCCTGGCTGCTGGTCTCGGTCGCCTATTATGGTGTCTTCACTTGGCTGCCGGGTAAGCTGGTCAGCGAGGGGCACGGCTTCGTGCGTGGCTATGGCTTCCTGGTGCTGCTCGCGATCGCGCAATTGCCCGGCTATGCGCTCGCGGCCTGGGGCGTCGAGCGTTTCGGCCGCAAGCCGACCTTGATCGCGTTCCTGCTGCTGTCGGCGGCCGGCTGCTTTCTCTATGCGGTCCTGACGGATCCCGGGCCGATTGCCGGCGCCATGCTGCTGATGAGCTTCGCGCTGCTCGGCACATGGGGTGCGCTCTATGCCTTCACGCCGGAGCTCTATCCAACGACGCTGAGGGCCAGCGGCATGGGCATCGCGGGCGCGATGGCGCGGCTTGGCGGATTGCTGGCGCCGACTTTGGTCGGGATCGTGGTCGGCTACAGCTTCAATGTGGCGCTGGCGATGTTCGCGGCGCTCCTGCTCATCGGCGCGGTCTGCGCCGCGCTGATCGATGTCGAGACGAAGGGGGCGCCGCTCGCCTGAGCGCCGGCGCCACTCCGATCAAAGATGAATCGGCTTGAACCAGGCGCCGAGCGCCGCTTCCTTGACGCTTTCCGACATGGTCGGATGGGCATGCGTCGTGCGGCCGAGGTCTTCGGCCGAGCCGGCGAACTCCATCAGCACGACGATCTCGTGGATCATCTCGCCGGCGCCGACGCCGACGATGTGGCCGCCGAGCACCCGGTCGGTCTTGGCATCCGAGAGGATCTTGACGAAGCCCTCCGTCGCCAGCATCGCGCGGGCGCGGCCATTGGCCGAGAACGGGAACTTGCCGACCTTGTAGTCGATGCCAGCCGCGTTCAGTTCCTCCTCGGTCCGTCCGACCGAAGCGATCTCCGGATTGGTGTAGACGACGGCGGGGATGGCGCCATAGTTCACATGGCCCGCCTGGCCGGCAAGGATCTCGGCGATGGCGACGCCCTCGTCTTCCGCCTTGTGCGCCAGCATCGGGCCGGCGATCACATCGCCGATCGCATAGATGCCGGGCACGGTCGTCTGATAATGCGCGTCAACCTTGACGCGGCGGCGCTCGTCGAGCGCGACGCCGATGGCCTCAAGGCCAAGGCCCTCGGTATAGGGGCGGCGGCCGATCGCGACGAGCACAACATCGGCTTCAAGCGTCTCGGCGGCGCCGGCACCGTCCTTGGCCGGCGCGACACTGACCTTCAACGTTTCGCCTGACGTATCGACGCCGGTGACCTTGGCGCCGAGCTTGAAGGCGAGGCCCTGCTTCTGCAGCATGCGCTGGAACTGCTTGGCGACATCGCCATCCATGCCGGGGAGGATGCGGTCAAGGAATTCGACCACGGTCACCTCGGCGCCGAGGCGGCGCCAGACCGAGCCGAGCTCGAGCCCGATGACGCCTGCGCCGACGACGATCAGCTTCTTCGGCACACTCTGCAGATCGAGCGCGCCGGTCGAGGTGACGATGCGCTTCTCGTCGATCGTGACGCCCGGCAGCGGCGTCGAGTCCGAACCCGTGGCGATGACGATTGCCTTGGTCTCCAGAGTTTCCGCCGAGCCGTCGTCCTTCGTCACCTGCACCTTGCCGGGCGCGAGGATCGCGCCTGTGCCGATGATGCCATCGATCTTGTTCTTCTTGAAGAGATAGGCGACGCCGTCGACATTCGACTTCACCGTCGCGTCCTTGTGCGCCAGCATCGCCGGCAGGTCGAGTTCGAACGCCCCGACCTTGACGCCGAGGGCGCCGAGATGGCCGACCTCATCGAAGCGCTCCGAAGCGTGCAGCAGCGCCTTTGAGGGAATGCAGCCGATATTCAGGCAGGTGCCGCCATAGGTGGCCCGCTTCTCGATCACGGCGACCTTCAGCCCGAGCTGGGCCGCCTTGATCGCGCAGACATAGCCGCCCGGACCGGAACCGATGACGATGAGATCGTAGGACATTCGCTTTTTTACTCTTGGCTCGGCGGCTGGGCTCGGCGGCTGGCGGGCATCGCGAGCGCCGCCGGGGCGGCGCCCGAAACGCGGCGCTTACAGATCGAGGATCAGGCGCTGCGGGTCTTCGAGGCTTTCCTTGACGCGCACGAGGAAGGTGACCGCCTCCTTGCCATCGACGACGCGGTGATCATAGGAGAGCGCGAGATACATCATCGGGCGGATCTCGATCTTGCCGCCGACGACCATCGGCCGTTCCTGGATCTTGTGCATGCCGAGAATGCCGGACTGCGGCGCATTCAGGATCGGCGTCGACATCAGCGATCCATAGATGCCGCCATTGGTGATCGTGAAGGTGCCGCCCTGCATCTCCTCGATCTTGAGCTGGCCGTCGCGGGCGCGCTTGCCATAGCCGGCGATCGTCTTCTCGATGCCGGCGAGCGAGAGCTGGTCGGCATCGCGCACCACCGGCACGACGAGGCCCTTGTCCGTGCCGACGGCGATGCCGATGTGGTAGAAATTCTTGTAGACGAGGTCGGTGCCGTCGATCTCGGCATTGACCGCCGGGATGTCCTTCAGCGCCGCGATCACGGCCTTCACGAAGAAGCTCATGAAGCCGAGCTTCGCGCCGTGCTTCTTCTCGAACACGTCCTTGTATTGGGCGCGCAGCGCCATCACCGCGCCCATGTCGACCTCGTTGAAGGTCGTCAGCATGGCGGCGGTGTTCTGTGCGTCCTTGAGGCGGCGCGCGATCGTCTGGCGCAGCTTGGTCATGCGCACGCGTTCCTCGCGTGCGGCGTCGTCAGCCGGCGAGGGCGCGCGCATCTGCACCGGCGCGGCGGGCGCCGCCGGGGCCGGGCCACGCTCGATGGCGGCGATCAGATCGCCCTTGGTGACGCGGCCGTCCTTGCCCGATCCCGGCACGGTGCCGACATCGACGCCGTTCTCGGCAGCGAGCTTGGTGACCGCAGGGCCATTGGCGTCGGCGGCGACGGGCTTCTCGGGTGCTGCAACCGGCGCGGGCTTGGCCACTTCTGCCTTCGCAGGCTCGGCTTTGGCTGCAGGTTCCGGCTTGGCGGCAGGCTTGGCAGCGGCGGCGCCGGCTTCGGCAATGGTGCCGAGCAGGGCGCCGACGCCGACGGTATCGCCGTCATTGGCAGCGAAGGCCTCGAGCACACCGGCGGCCGGCGCGGGCACCTCGATCGTCACCTTGTCGGTTTCGAGTTCGACCAGCGGCTCATCGACCGCCACCGCCTCGCCGATCTTCTTGAACCAGCGCCCGATCGTGGCCTCTGTCACGGATTCGCCGAGGGTGGGTACGCGGATTTCGGTTGCCATGACGGGGTCTCTGCGGTTCTGGACTTAGGACGGATCGTGGGATGGGCGGAAGGGACGGCGCCGAGGCGCCGCCCTGTCAGGCGAAGGCTTCGTCGAGGAATGCGGCGAGCTGGGCGAGATGCTTCGACATCAGGCCGGTCGCCGTTGCGGCGGAGGCGGGACGGCCGACATAGCGCGCCCGCTTGGCGGCGCCGCCGGCCTGGGCGAGCACCCATTCGAGATTGGGCTCGACGAAGCTCCACGAGCCCATGTTCTTCGGCTCTTCCTGGCACCAGACGACTTCGGCATTCTTGAAGCGGCCAAACTCGCCGACCAGCGCCTTGAGCGGGAACGGATAGAGCTGCTCGACGCGCATCAGATAGACGTCGTCGATGCCGCGCTTCTCGCGCTCCTCATAGAGGTCGTAATAGACCTTGCCCGAGCAGACGACGACGCGGCGGATCTTCTCGTCCGGCGCGAGCTTGATCACCTGGTCCTTCAGGAACTCGGCATCGTCCCACAGGAGACGATGGAACGAGGAGATCGGCCCGAACTGCGCGATATGCGAGACGGCGCGCTTGTGGCGCAGCAGCGACTTCGGCGTCATCAGGATCAGCGGCTTGCGGATGTCGCGATTGAGCTGCCGGCGCAGGATATGGAAGTAGTTCGATGGCGTGGTGACATTCGCCACCTGCATATTGTCCTCGGCGCACATCTGAAGCCAGCGTTCGAGGCGGGCGGACGAGTGCTCGGGACCCTGGCCCTCATAGCCATGCGGCAGCAGGCAGACGAGACCCGACATGCGCAGCCACTTGCGCTCGCCCGACGACAGGAACTGGTCGAACACCACCTGGGCGCCATTGGCGAAATCACCGAACTGCGCTTCCCAGAGGGTCAGGGTATTCGGATCGGACAGCGAGTAGCCATATTCGAAGCCAAGCACGGCCTCTTCCGACAGCATCGAATTGATGACGTCGAAATGCCCCTGGCCTTCCTGGATGTTGTTGAGCGGCAGGAAGCGCTCCTCGCTCTCCTGATCGTAGAGAACGGAGTGGCGCTGCGAGAAGGTGCCGCGTTCGACATCCTGACCGGACAGGCGGATATTGTGGCCCTCGACGGCAACCGACGCGAAGGCCAGCGCCTCAGCCGTCGCCCAGTCGATGCCGACGCCGGTCTCGATCGCCTTCTTGCGATTGTCGATGAAGCGCTGAACCGTCTTGTGGACGTGGAAATCGGCGGGAATGGCGGTCAGGCGGGCGCCAATCCGCTTCAACTCGTCGATCTCGACGCCGGTCTTGCCGCGGCGCGGCTCGTCGTCCTGCTGCGCGGCCTTGAGGCCTGCCCAGGCGCCGTCGAGCCAATCGGCCTTGTTCGGCTTGTAGGACTGGCCAGCCTCGAATTCGGTCTCGAGCTTGGCGCGCCATTCGGCCTTCAGCGTGTCCACCTCGGCGGCGGAGACGAGCCCTTCGGCAACCAGCTTGCCGGCATAGATGTCGACGATCGCCGGATGGTTGCGGATCGTGCGGTACATCAGCGGCTGCGTGAATGCCGGCTCATCGCCCTCGTTATGGCCGAAGCGGCGATAGCAGAACATGTCGATTACGACCGGCTTGTGGAACTTCTGCCGGAACTCGATCGCGATCTTGGCGGCGTAGACGACCGCTTCCGGATCATCGCCGTTCACATGGAAGATCGGCGCCTCGATCATCTTGGCGACGTCGGAGGGATAGGGCGAGGAGCGCGAGAAGCGCGGATTGGTCGTGAAGCCGATCTGGTTGTTGACGATGAAATGCACCGAGCCGCCCGTGCGGTGGCCCTTGAGGCCGGACAGGCCAAAGCATTCCGCCACGACACCCTGGCCGGCAAAGGCCGCGTCGCCATGGATCAGCAGCGGCAGAACCTCGGAGCGGACATAGTCCTTGCGCAGGTCCTGCTTGGCGCGCGCCTTGCCGAGCACCACCGGATCGACGATCTCGAGATGCGAGGGATTGGCCGTCAGCGACAGGTGAACCTTGTTACCGTCGAACTCGCGGTCCGACGAGGCACCGAGGTGGTACTTGACGTCACCCGAGCCCTCGACATCGTCGGGCGCATAGGAGCCGCCCTTGAATTCGTGGAAAAGCGCGCGGTGCGGCTTGGCCAGCACCTGCGTCAGCACGTTGAGGCGGCCGCGATGCGCCATGCCGAGCACGATCTCGTGTACGCCGAGATTGCCGCCGCGCTTGATGATCTGCTCGAGCGCGGGAACCAGCGCCTCGCCGCCATCAAGGCCGAAGCGCTTGGTGCCGGTGAACTTGACGTCGAGGAACTTCTCGAAGCCTTCAGCCTCGATCAGCTTGTTGAGGATCGCCTTCTTGCCTTCGTTGGTGAAGGATATCGCCTTGTCCGGCCCCTCGATGCGGGCCTGGATCCAGGCCTTTTCGGCCGGATCGGAGATATGCATGAACTCGACGCCGAGCGTCGAGCAATAAGTGCGCTTCAGGATCGCCAGCATCTCGGGGATGGTGGCGAATTCGAGCCCGAGCACATGGTCGATGAAGATCTTGCGGTCGTAATCGGCCTCGGTGAAGCCGTAGCTCGACGGGTGCAGTTCCTCATGGTCGCCGGCCGTGGCGAGATGGAGCGGATCGAGATCGGCGTGAAGATGGCCGCGCATCCGGTAAGCGCGGATCATCATGATCGCGCGCACCGAATCGCGCGCCGCCTGCTGCAGCGCCGCTTCCGAGACCGGCTGGGCGGCGGCCGCGCCGGCAGGCGCCTTGCTGGTGGCGCCCTCGGCCTTGGCCTTCAGCTTGTCGGTGACGATCCGTTCGATCTGGCCCCAGTTGCCGTCCATGGCGGAGACGAGTTCGCCATTGGCATGCACCGGCCAGTCGGATCGTTCCCATGTCGCGCCACGCGCTTCGGCGGCTACCGTGGCCGGATCGTCCTTCAGCGCGGAAAAGAAATCCCGCCATTCGGCTTCGACCGAGGCGGGGTCCTTCTCGTAGCGTCCGTAGAGGTCCTCGATATAGGCGGCATTGCCGCCATAGAGAAACGAAGACGATTGAAAGGCCGCGTTGGCTTGTTCGCGTGACATGGTCCAAGCGAGGAGCCCCTTGGCTCCTCTCTCCCTGATCGCGCGGCAAGGACGCCGCGCCGTTACATTTTCCCCGTCATTCCTGCCCCGGAATGTCGGTCTTTGCCCTCACCCCTTCAAGACCTCAACCAAGGTCTTTCCAAGGCGCGCGGGGGAGGGCGACACCTTGATACCGGCCGATTCCATGGCCGCAATCTTGTCCTCGGCGCCACCCTTGCCGCCGGAGATGATCGCGCCGGCATGGCCCATGCGCCGTCCGGGCGGAGCGGTGCGGCCCGCGATGAAGCCGACCATCGGCTTCTTGCGGCCACGCTTGGCCTCGTCCTTGATGAACTCGGCCGCCTCTTCCTCCGCCGAACCACCGATCTCGCCGATCATGACGATCGACGTGGTGGCATCATCGGCCAAGAACATTTCCAAAATGTCGATGAATTCGGTTCCCTTGACCGGATCGCCGCCAATACCGACGGCGGTCGTCTGGCCAAGGCCCTCATTCGTCGTCTGGAATACTGCCTCGTAGGTCAACGTTCCCGAGCGCGAAACGATGCCGACGCTGCCGGTCTTGAAGATATTGGCCGGCATGATGCCGATCTTCGAAGCGCCTGCTGTCACGACGCCCGGGCAGTTCGGCCCGATCAGGCGCGACTTGGAGCCCGAGAGCGAGCGCTTGACGCGCACCATGTCGAGGACGGGAATGCCCTCGGTGATGCAGACGATCAGCGGGATCTCAGCATCGATCGCTTCGCAGATGGCATCGGCGGCGCCGGGCGGCGGCACATAGATGACCGAGGCATCGGCGCCGGTCGCCTCGCGCGCCTCGGCGACGGTGTCGAAGACCGGCAGGCCGAGATGCGTCTGGCCACCCTTGCCAGGCGACGTGCCGCCGACGAGCTTGGTGCCATAGGCGAGCGCCTGCTCGGAATGGAACGTGCCGTTCTTGCCGGTGAAGCCCTGGGTGATGAGCTTGGTGTTCGCGTCGATCAGGATGGACATCAGACGGCTTCCTTCACGGCCTTGACGATCTTCTGGGCGGCGTCGTCGAGATCGTCGGCGGGGATGACGTTCAAGCCGCTCTCGCGGATGATCTGCTTGCCGAGCTCGACATTCGTGCCCTCGAGCCGCACGACAAGCGGCACCTTGAGCCCGACGGCCTTCACGGCGGCGATGACGCCACGCGCGATGACGTCGCATTTCATGATGCCGCCGAAGATGTTGACGAGGATGCCCTTCACCTTCGGATCGGAGGTGATGATCTTGAACGCCGCGGTCACCTTCTCCTCGCTGGCGCCGCCGCCGACGTCGAGGAAGTTGGCCGGGCTTTCGCCATAGAGCTGGATGATATCGAGCGTCGCCATCGCGAGGCCGGCGCCGTTGACCATGCAGCCGATCGTGCCGTCGAGCGCGATATAGGCGAGGTCGAACTTCGAGGCCTCGATCTCCTTCTGGTCCTCCTCGGTCTCGTCGCGCAGCGCGACGACGTCGGGGTGACGGTAGAGGGAGTTGGAATCGAACGACACCTTGGCGTCGAGCACCTTCAGGTGGCCGTCCTTGGTGACGATCAGCGGGTTGACCTCGAGCATCGCCATGTCCTTGGCGACGAAGGCCGCATAGAGCTTGGAGGCGACGTCATAGGCTTCCTTGGCAAGCGCGCCGGAAAGGCCGAGCGCCTTGGCAACCGTCAGGCCGTGATGCGGCATGATGCCGGTGGCCGGGTCGACGGAGAAGGTCTTGATCTTCTCAGGCGCCGAATGTGCGACTTCCTCGATATCCATGCCGCCTTCGGTCGAGACGACGAAGGCGATGCGCGAGGTGGCGCGGTCGACGAGGATCGAGAGGTAGAATTCCTTCTCGATGTCCGAGCCATCCTCGATATAGAGGCGGTTGACCTGCTTGCCGGCCGGGCCGGTCTGCACGGTCACCAGCGTCGAGCCGAGCATCTGGCCCGCGAAGGCCTTGACCTCGTCTATCGACTTGGCGAGGCGGACGCCGCCCTTCTCGCCGGCGGCTTCTTCCTTGAACTTGCCCTTGCCGCGGCCACCGGCATGGATCTGCGACTTGACGACCCAGAGCGGGCCGCCAAGCTCGCGCGCCGCCGCTTCCGCCTCGGCCGGCGTGAAGATCGCGACGCCGTTCGAGACCGGCGCGCCGAAGCCCTTCAAGAGGGCCTTGGCCTGGTATTCATGAATGTTCATGGAGTGCGTTCCGCCTTCTGGGGATCGGAGCCGAGACGGCCGGTGATCAGGCGCCGAGCGCCGGGACGATCTTGACGCAGGCCTCGACGAGGCTTTCGACCGAAGCGACCGACTTGTCGAGCATGGCCTGTTCGGACTTGTCGAGGCTGATCTCGATGATGCGTTCGACGCCACCTTCGCCGATGACGATGGGAACACCGATATAGCGCCCCTTGATGCCATACTGCCCGTCCAGCATCGCGGCTGCCGGGAGAACGCGCTTCTTGTCCTTCAGGTAGCTCTCCGCCATCTCGATGGCCGAGGCCGCCGGGGCGTAGAAGGCCGAGCCGGTCTTCAGGAGATTGACGATCTCGGCGCCGCCGTCGCGGGTGCGCTGCACGATCTGTTCGAGGCGCTCCTTCTCGATCCAGCCGAGCTTGACGAGATCGGGGAGCGGAATGCCGGCAACCGTCGAGTAGCGGATGAGCGGCACCATGGTGTCGCCATGACCGCCGAGCACGAAGGCGGTGATGTCCTCGACCGAGACCTTGAATTCCTCGGCGAGGAAATAGCGGAAGCGGGCGCTGTCGAGCACGCCGGCCATGCCGACCACCTTGTTCGCCGGCAGGCCGGAGAACTTCTGCAGCGCCCAGACCATCGCGTCGAGCGGGTTGGTGATGCAGATGACGAAGGCGTTCGGGGCGTATTTCTTGATGCCGGCGCCGACCTGTTCCATCACCTGAAGATTGATGCCGAGGAGATCGTCGCGGCTCATGCCAGGCTTGCGCGGCACGCCGGCCGTGACGATGACGACATCGGCGCCCTCGATCGCGGCATAGGACGATGCGCCTGAAAGCGCCGAGTCGAAGCCGATGACCGGCGAGGCCTCGGCGATGTCGAGCGCCTTGCCCTGCGGCACGCCGTCGGCAATGTCGAACAGGACGATGTCGCCAAGCTCTTTAAGGCCGGCGAGAAGGGCGAGGGTGCCGCCGATCTGACCGGAACCGATCAGGGCAATCTTGGCTCGAGCCATGTGCAAGGTCTCCCGGGAGAGGTTTACCTAAACGTAAGGTCCACAGTCGGATGGCTGCCGGAACGGGGGCGGCATAGCGCGATTGGGTCGCGGGCGCAAGTCGAACAAAAGCCATGAGCCGCACAATTCCGCCATCGATGCCCAGAGCTTACGTGCGCGTCATGTCTCGACGATGAAGCCTTTATGAGGCGCCTTCTGATAATCGAGCGAGCGCATCTCGGTCAGCCGCGAGGCCGTGCGTGCGAACTCGAATGCCTCGGTTCCCTCGCTGGCCCGATAGAGTCCGTCGGGCTCGGCGGCAGCCGAGACGATGATCCGGACATGGCCGTCATAGAGCGCATCGACCAGCGTGATGAAGCGCTTGGCCTCGTTGCGGCGGCTCTCGTCCATCACCGGGATGTGATCGATCACCACCGTGTTGAACGCATGCGCGATGGCGAGAAAATCGCTCGGACCGAGCGGCCTTGCGCAAAGATCAGCGAAATCGAAGCGGGCGACACCCTGCGCCGCGGCGGGTACCTGGAGATCCCTTCCGAGCACGGAAAGCGTCGTCGGCTGCGGCGTGCCGCCTGCCGTCAGCCGCGCGAAGGCGGTGTCGATTGCCGCGTCGGTTTCCGGGCCGAGCGGCGTCAGATAGACGGGCAACTGCTCCAGCTTCTCGCGTCGATAATCGGTGCGCGCGCCGAGCTCGACGACCTCGGTCTGTGCCTTCAGGAGCTTGATGAAGGGCAGGAAGTGATCGCGGTTCAGGCCTCCGCGATAAAGGTCATCCGGCGCAACATTCGAGGTCGCCACCATCACGACGCCGGCTTCGAACAGCCGTGTGAACAGACGACCAAGGATCATCGCATCGGCGATGTCGGTGACGCTGAACTCATCGAAACAGATGAGTTCGGTCTCGCGGACGATGTCCTCGGCGACGGGGACGATCGGATCGTCGGCCTTCAGCGTGCCGGCCTTGATCGCCTCGCGCACCCGGAAGACGCGGGCATGCACGTCGGCCATGAAGTCGTTGAAATGCGCGCGCCGCTTCCGTTCGGGCACAGCCTCGGCGAAGAAAAGATCCATCAGCATGGTCTTGCCGCGGCCGACCGCGCCATGGACATAGAGGCCACGCACCGTTTCACGTTCGCGCTGGCGCTTGCCGAACAGCCAGCCGAGCGAACTGCCCTTATGGGCGAGGCGGCGCGTCGCGAGATGCTCGTTGAGGCGGTCGAGCTTGGCGACCAGCGCACGCTGCGCCGGATCGCCCTCGATCTCACCATCCGCGACGCGGCGCTCATACGCCTCGGCCACGCTGGCGCGAACCGGCAGCCCCTCGCTCACGCGCTTGCTCCCGTCGTCGCTTGATGCCTAGCGCGAGAAGGCGATCGGCTGACCCGAATCGGCTGTACCGGAGAAGCTGTTGGTGCCCGCCGCGTTCAGATGCGCCACCGGGGCGCCACCGGCGCCGGCAAGCACGACCTGCGAGCCATTGAGGCTCCAGGCCGAAATGCCCTTCAGCGTCGGCGACTGGCAGCCGCGGGTCGAGGCACGATAGCCGCCGGTCCAGGAGGTCAGCGTCATGAAGAGCTGGCAGCTCTCGGAGCCGGATCTCAGCGACCAGCCGCCGAGCAGATCGGTTCGGCCAAGCTCGGCCCTCGCCGGTGTGGCGCCGGCTGCGCTCTGTGGCGCAGTGGTGGCCGGCAGGCTCGCAGCATCCGCCGGCGGCAGCGTGGCGCTGGCGGGCGGGCTGGGCGGCAATGTCTGGGCGTTCGGATCGACCGGGGGCGGCGGCAGCGCGCTCTTCTCGACAGGGGCGGAAGCCACGGGAGGCAGCGTGTCGTTGTCGACGGGCCGCGGCTGATCCATTGGGCCGAGACCCACGGCGCCGAACGAACCGCAGCCGGCGAGCGCCGCAGTCAGCATGATCGGCGCAAGACGGCTGAGACGCATTGCATTCTCCTTCATCGGTCGCGGGCTCAATCCGGCCTCGGCGGAATTGGCCATCGCCAAGCTGGCCATGAAATCAGGCCGCTTTGAAGGCGGACCATCCCTATTGCCGGATCTCTCCGGCGATGGCCTGCTTCGCTGCGCCTGAAGTCGGCGGGTTTCGTTGGCGCATTACGGCATCTCGCCGGCATCGACAAGGCACAGGAAGCAACAGTCGCAGAAAAACCATGCCGACCAGTCCGTCATTCGGCGCCGTGACAGCAGGCTTCGATATTATGGCCGTCCGGGTCGAGCACGAAGGCCGCATAGTAATTCGGGTGGTAGTGCGCGCGAATGCCCGGTGCTCCGTTGTCGCGGGCGCCGGCCGCCAGAGCGGCCGCGTAAAACGCGTCGACAGCCGCGCGATGGGATGCCGAGAAGGCCACATGCAGGTGTGGCGCCGTCCGTCCACCTTCCCAGATCCAGAAATCAGGCTTGCCGCCGGCACCGAAGCCCGCGCCCTTGAAGCCGGCTTCCGCTGGAATCTCCATCACCTTGGTGATACCGAGCGTCGCCAGTACAGGCTCGTAAAAGGCCAGCAGCTTCGGAAAGTCGCTGACCTGAAACCCGAAATGATCGATTGTCCCCGCCATGCTGCGTCCCCCGTCCGGCCGGCGCGGCATGCGCCGGTCAATTCGTTTTCGGCTCCGGCTCTATGGCAAGCCCCAGTTCGGCCGCCTTGCCGATGATCTCGCCGAGCGGCCGATGCATCGCCTGTGCGATCACTTCGGCCGGAACACCTTCCCCGGCCAGTTCGCGCAGCCGGCCGATCGCCTCGACCGTCCAGCGCGGCGCTGCATCGCTGACATGAGTATTGCCGAGATTGGTCATGGTGTCCTCCTCCGCTACCCGTCCTCGGAGGAAATGACCGATGGTCGGCGAAGGTTCCCGCCGCCCATCGGGCCTCGCCCTTTCTAGACGCGCCGCTCCACCATCATCTTCTTGATCTCGGCGATCGCCTTCGCCGGATTGAGGCCCTTCGGGCAGGTCTGCGCGCAATTCATGATCGTGTGGCAACGATAGAGCCGGAACGGGTCCTCGAGATTATCGAGCCGGTCGCCGGTCGCCTCGTCGCGGCTGTCGATGAGCCAGCGATAGGCCTGCAACAGCACGGCCGGGCCGAGATAGCGGTCGCCAGTCCACCAGTAGCTCGGGCAGGAGGTCGAGCAGCAGGCGCAGAGGATGCACTCATAGAGACCATCGAGCTTCTCGCGGTCGGCATGGCTCTGTAGCCATTCCTTTTCGGGCACAGGCGTCGCGGTCTTCAGCCAGGGCTCGATCGAGCGATGCTGCGCATAGAAATGGGTGAGGTCGGGGACGAGGTCCTTGATCACCTCCATATGCGGCAGCGGATAGACCTTCACCGCGCCCTTCACATCCTCGATGCCCTTGGTGCAGGCGAGCGTGTTGGACCCGTCGATATTCATCGCGCATGAGCCGCAGATACCCTCGCGGCAGGAGCGGCGGAACGTCAGCGACGGGTCGACCTCGTTCTTGATCTTGATCAGCGCGTCGAGAACCATCGGCCCGCAATCGTCGAGATCGACGAAATAGCTGTCGACATGCGGATTGGCGCCGTCGTCGGGGTTCCACCTGTAGATGCGAAACTCGCGCACATTGTTGGCGCCGGCCGGCCGCGGCCAGGCCTTGCCCTCATTGATCGTCGAGTTCTTGGGAAGCGTGAGCTGGACCATGGCAGGCTATGCAAACGCCCGAGGCATCTCAGGCGTCTCCTTTCTTCTTCAAAAAGACGAACAGGACCGTGTCGAAGACCCGCGAGGGGAGCGACTGATAGAGATCGATGAGCCGATAGAGCCACAGGCGGCCGCCATGATAGGACGGGTCGCATTCGAGGGTGTAGCTGGCATTGTCGAAGCGGTCGTCGGGGAAGTGCCGGCGGACGGCGTCGAGCGTGTTCAGCCGGTAGAATTTCGGGAAGACGTCCTCGTCCTTCCGCACGGGCTGCGTGAATTTCAGGATCCGCGACTGCAGGCTTTCCGGCACCAGGCGCGCCGAGAGCGCGATATAGCCCCAGCGGTTGGGCGTCCGCGCGCAGAACCAGCCGCCGGGCTTCAGCACGCGCTGGACTTCTTCGGCGAAGAAGGCCGGCTTCTCGATATGCTCCAGCACCCAGTCGCTATAGACGATGTCGAAGGTGGCGTCGGGGAAGGGAAGCGGTTTGTCTGGCGTGATGATATGCGCCTCGTCGAGCGCCGGATTGGAGAGGACCACCGGATCGACATCGACGCCGACGAGGCGGCCGACCCGACCCTTCAGGCGGATGAACCTCGACCGAAAGTCCGGTTTGTCGAACTGGGCTCCGCGACCGGCGCCGAGATCGAGAACGACAGATGTCGGCTCGATGAGCGCAGTAACGCGAAGGTAGAATGCGAGCGTGTTGTCGCGTCTCGAAAATCCGCCGGCCGCCATTTCCGGGCAGACGGTACGAGCCAGCCTCGACAGTCCCTGCATGCGCCTTGTCCTCCCGACGGCGCAGCGGGACATTCCGTAGCGCCTCGACCTCGCCACGTATTGTTTTCTTTGACTGTACGTGGGGAGGCTGCGGGAGTCGAGGTTTGGTTGCGGGGGGAGGCGAGGGTTGTGGCGCCGGGCGAGCATGTCAATGCGCTCCGCGCCGATCCTTGCGGATCATCAGCTTGAGGCCTGACCAGATCGCGTCGATGGCGGCGACCTTGACGTCGACGAGGTCGAGCGCGAGCGCGGCGTTTCGGATGACGTCCTCGGTGACGTCGGTCGGAATCTTCGCGGCCTTCTTGGGCCAGGAAACCCAGATCATGCCATCCGCCCGGATAGCGGCCTCAAGGATCGCGAGATTTGCCTCGACTTCGGCCCGCGACGTTGTGAAGGCATGCACGGCGTCGAGTCGTCCGCCATCAAGCGGCGCGGACCAGGTGTCGAGCCGCAGGACGGCGGCAAAATCCGCGCTCGCCGCAAGCAGTTCCAGTGCCGCCGGCAATCCGATGAAGGCAACCGTCATCCCCGCCCGGAAACCGAGCTTCTCGGAAAGCGGCCGCTTGGAATAGCCAGCTTCGGGGAGGGGCGCCGTCACCGTCATCGCCTCAATAGACGCGCGCCTTGGGCTCGATATAGGCGATGTCGTTCGACATCGTGTAGGTGTGCACCGGCCGGTCCTCGAGCGTCACGGTCTTTGCCGCAGTGTCGACGAAGGCAAGGGAGTGCTTCATCCAGTTGACGTCGTCGCGGTTCGGGAAGTCCTCGCGGGCATGGGCACCGCGCGATTCCTGCCGGTTCTGGGCCGAGTCCATCGTCGCGACCGCCTGGACGATCAGGTTCTCGAATTCGAGCGTCTCAATGAGGTCGGAGTTCCAGACCAGCGAGCGGTCGGTGACGCGGACGTCGTTCGCATCGCGCCACACGTCGTGGATCAGCTCGTGACCCTCGTCGAGGACTTCGCCTGTGCGGAAGACGGCGCAGTTCGACTGCATCACCTTCTGCATCCGAAGACGCAGCGCGGCTGTCGGCGTCGCGCCATCAGCATGGCGAAGGCGATCGAAGCGGGCGATCGCCGCCGCACCGGCCTCCTTGGCGAATTCAGGCTGCTTTTCGCCCGGCTGCACGGTCTCGATCGCGCGGAGCGCCGCAGCGCGGCCGAACACGACGAGATCGGTCAGCGAATTCGAGCCGAGACGGTTGGCACCATGCACGGATACGCAGGCCGCCTCGCCCACGGCCATGAGGCCCGGGACGACGCTGTCGGGATCGCCGCCGACCTTGGTCAGCACCTCGCCGTGATAATTCGTCGGGATGCCGCCCATGTTGTAATGGACGGTCGGCAGCACCGGGATCGGCTCCTTGGTCAGATCGACGCCGGCGAAGATCTTGGCGCTCTCGGAAATGCCGGGGAGCCGCTCATGCAACAGCGCCGGATCGAGATGGTCGAGATGAAGGTGAATATGGTCGTTCGCCTTGCCGACGCCGCGGCCCTCGCGGATTTCCATCGTCATGGCGCGCGAAACGACGTCGCGTGAGGCGAGGTCCTTGGCTGAGGGCGCATAGCGCTCCATGAAGCGCTCACCTTCGGAATTGGTGAGATAGCCGCCTTCGCCGCGGGCGCCCTCGGTGATCAGGCAGCCGGCGCCATAGATGCCGGTCGGATGGAACTGCACGAATTCCATGTCCTGCAGCGGCAGGCCGGCGCGCAGCACCATGCCGCCGCCATCGCCGGTGCAGGTGTGGGCCGAGGTCGCCGAGAAATAGGCACGGCCATAGCCGCCGGTGGCGAGGATGGTCTTCGCCGCGCGGAAGCGATGCAGCGTGCCGTCTTCCATCGAGAGCGCGACCACGCCGCGGCAGGCGCCATCCTCCATGATCAGGTCGATGGCGAAATATTCGATGAAGAATTCGCAGGAATGGCGGAGCGACTGGCCGTAGAGCGTGTGCAGGATCGCATGGCCGGTGCGGTCGGCGGCGGCGCATGTCCGTTGCGCGATGCCCTTGCCGAAATTCGTCGTCATGCCGCCGAACGGGCGCTGGTAGATCTTGCCAGCCTCGGTGCGCGAGAACGGCACGCCGAAATGCTCGAGTTCATAGACGGCGGCCGGCGCGTTGCGGACGAGATATTCGATCGCGTCCTGGTCGCCGAGCCAGTCCGACCCCTTGACGGTGTCGTACATGTGGAAGCGCCAGTCGTCCTCGCCCATATTGCCGAGCGCGGCCGAGATGCCGCCCTGCGCCGCCACGGTGTGGCTGCGGGTCGGAAACACCTTGGTGATGCAGGCGGTCTTAAGGCCGCCCTCGCTGGCGCCGAGCGCCGCGCGGAGGCCCGCCCCGCCGGCGCCGACGACGATCACGTCGAACGTATGGTCGATAAAGGGATAGGCGCGGCCATTGGTGGCCGGCGCGCTGCCATTGGCCTCAGCCATGTCAGACTCCGAAGCTGAGCTTGAGAAGGGCGGCCGCCGATGCGACGGCGACGGCGACCGAGAAGAACGTGTTGGCGATCTGGGCGATCAGCTTGGCATTGCCATGGAAGTAATCCTCGATGATCACCTGCATGCCGATCTTCATGTGCCAGGCACCGGCGCCGACCATGAGAATCATCAGCAGCGCGACGAAGGGATTGCCGAGCGCATGCGCCACTTCGGGATAGGGCCTTCCGGCCAGCGCGATGACCAGCATGATGAAGGCGGTCGTCAGGAAGGCGAGGGCGAGGCCGGTCAGGCGTTGATACCAGAAATGACCGGTGCCTTCGCGGGCAGAACCGAGGCCGCGGACGCGGGAAAGCGGGGTTCGCATCGACATGGGCGGTGTTCCTCAGCTGATCGCGAGGCCGACGATCCAGATCAGGATCGTCAAGACGACGGAGCCGATGATGTTGGCGCGGGCGAGATTGTCGCGGGCAGGCTTGGAGAAGCCGGCGCCGACATCCCAGATGAAATGCCGGATGCCGCCGAGCATGTGATGTACGAGCGCCCAGGTGTATCCGAACAGCACGAGGCGTCCGATCCATGATCCGAGCACAGCGCTGGCGACATCGAAATAGGCGGGGCCGGCGGCTGCGGCGATGACCCACCAGGCCAGCAGCAGGGTGCCGGCATAAAGGGCGATCCCGGTGACGCGATGCAGGATCGACATCAGCATCGTGATCGGCCAGCGATAGATCTGCAGGTGCGGAGAGAGCGGCCGGCTCGTCTTCGCCTCGGCGTTCGACATGGGTTCAATCCTCCTGCCGCTTACGTTCACGTAAGCATCACCGCCATTTGCTGGAGTCGTTCTAGCGCCAATGTGCGACGCGGTCAAAAGGCATGGTTGCATCGAGCCGGATCTTTGTGGCGTGGCCGTTTCGCAATGAACTAGGCTGCGCTTCGTCGGCGGACAGAGGGTCGATACGCCGTGTCGCAGGACGAGGAGAGAGCATGCCCCGCCAGCTGATTTCGACAGGCTCGCCGTTCGAGCAGGCCGCTGGTTATTCGCGCGCGCTCGTTCAGGGGCCATGGTGTTTTGTCTCGGGCACCACCGGCTATGACTACAAGACCATGACGATGCCCGAGGATGTCGGGGCGCAGGCGCGCAATGCGCTGGCAACGATCGAGACGGCACTGAAGCAAGGCGGCTTCGCGCTCGCCGACGTAGTTCGCGTTCATTACTACATCGCGGATGCAGCGTTCGCAGACGCCGTCTTTGTCGAGACGGGACGCGTCTTTGGGGTGATCCGCCCGGCCGCGACGATGGTCATTGCGCCATTGATCCGGCCGGAGATGAAGATCGAGATCGAGGCAACGGCGCTTAAGGCCTGAGTCCGCTTGCATCCCAGGCCTGGCCTCGCTATCGCTCGCCCGCCCGCCCCGCAATACCTTGCCCGGCACGAACCTCCGGAGAGCCTGCCATGACCAGCTTCAATCTTCTGCTTCTGCCCGGCGACGGGATCGGCACCGAAATCATGGCCGAGGTGAAGCGGGTCATCGACTGGTTCGGCGCGCGCGGCGTCGCATCGTTCGAATATGAGCACGACCTCGTCGGCGGCTCGGCTTATGACGCGCATGGCAAGGCCGTTTCCGAGGCGACGATGGCCAAGGCGCTCGCCGCCGATGCCGTGATCTTCGGAGCGGTCGGCGGTCCGAAGTGGGATAGCGTTCCTTACGATGTTCGGCCCGAGGCAGCCCTGCTGCGGCTTCGCAAGGACCTCGCGCTCTTTGCCAATCTGCGTCCGGCGATCTGCTATCCGGCCCTCGCCGAAGCCTCGTCGCTGAAGCGCGAGCTGGTCGAGGGTCTCGACATCCTGATCGTGCGCGAGCTGACCGGCGGCGTCTATTTCGGCGAGCCGAAGGAGATCGTGACGCTGGAGAACGGCCAGAAGCGCGCCGTCGACACCCAGCTCTACACCTCACCCGAGATCGAGCGCATCGCCCGGGTCGCCTTCGAGCTTGCTCGTACGCGTGGCAAGCGAGTCGCTTCGGCCGAAAAGCGCAACGTCATGAAGTCCGGTGTCCTCTGGAACCAGATCGTGACGCGGATCGGCAAGGAGGAATATGCCGATGTCGCGCTCGAGCACGTGCTCGCCGACAACTGCGCCATGCAGCTCGTGCGTCGTCCGAAGCAATATGACGTCATCGTCACGGACAATCTCTTTGGCGACATCCTTTCCGACGTCGCGGCGATGCTGACCGGCTCGCTCGGCATGCTCCCCTCGGCCTCGCTCGGCGCGCCGGACGAGGCGACCGGCCGCCGCAAGGCGCTCTACGAGCCGGTGCACGGTTCGGCGCCCGACATTGCCGGTAAGAGCATCGCCAACCCGATCGCCATGATCGCTTCGTTCGGAATGGCGCTGCGCTATTCCTTCGGCCTCGCCGCAGAGGCGGACCTGCTCGATCGCGCCATCGCCGGCGTGCTCGGCAAGGGGCTCCGCACCGCCGATATCGCCGCCGCTGGCGCCAGCCCCTGCAGCACCAGCCAGATGGGCAGCGCGATCATCGCCGAGCTTGACCTCTTGTCGACCTGATCGCTGCGGCCGCGAGGCGTGCGGCGAGAGGACCGGAAGGTGGCGAATGTTTTTGCCGCTTCCTTCTGGTCAAGGGCCGGTGATCTCTGTATAAGGCCGCATTCAAATTGACTGCCATGCCCCGCCGGGCGGCACGCCGCCGGTTGGCGGCGACGTGACGAAGGAAGATTGAAATGGCTGTTCCGAAGCGAAAGACGTCGCCGTCGAAGCGCAATATGCGCCGCTCGCACGATGGACTCTCCCAGCCGGTCTATGTCGAGGACAAGAATTCGGGCGAACTGCGCCGCCCGCATCACATTGACCTCAAGACCGGTATGTATCGCGGCCGTCAGGTCCTGACGCCGAAGACCGAAGCCTGATCCGCACCACCAGCTTGGATCGGGACTGACGAGGCCGGCTTTCGCCGGCCTTTTCGTTTTTGCGCGATTCTTTTCCAGGGCGGTCGGGCGCGGCATTGTTCGCGACTAACCCGCATGCGATTGTCGCGCCCGTATTGCGGCCGGCGGAGGGGCTGGCTTATCGAGGGTCCGGCATGCCGATGGACGACGCTCCGATCGAAGCGGTTCTCGCTCATATCGGCCAGGCTGCCTATCGATGGTCGATCCCGAACGACCATATCGTCTGGAGCCTCGGCGCCGCGGAGATTCTCGGCGTCGCCGATGCGGCGGCGATCGCAACCGGCGCTGCCTATGACGCGCTGGTCGATGCCGGCAATCCGGTTTCGCGCCGCCATATCCTGAAAGGCGTCGGCCATGATGCTGGCGAGGGTGTCGGCTACCAGATCGAATATGCGATCCGGCCGACCGGGCCGACCGGCCCCGTGCTCTGGGTCGAGGATACCGGCCGCTGGTATGCCGACGGCGCCCGTCGTGCAGTCCGCGCCGAGGGCGTGATCCGCATCATCAACGAGCGCCATGCCCGCGAGCAGCGTCTTGCCTTCCTGACGCGCTACGATGCCGATACCGGTCTCTTCAACCGCGCTTATATGATGGATCTGCTCCGCGCGACGATCGAGGACGCGCAGAAATTTCGCAAAGCGGCGGCGTTCCTGCTGATCGCGATCGACGACCTCTCGCTGATCAATGAAGCCTATGGCCTCAAGGCCGGCGACCGCGCGCTCGTCGCGGTCGCGCACCGGATTCGCGGACGTCTCCGCGAGGGCGACGCCATCGGCCGCTACTCGGGCGGCAAGCTCGCCATGTTGCTCATGAACTGCGAAGAACACGAGATCGAAGTCGCGGCCGAACGGTTTCTGTCCGTGGTGCGGGAGGATGTCATCGCGACGAGCGAAGGCACGTTCGCCATCACGGTCTCGATCGGCGGCGTTTCGATCCCGCGTCATGGCCGCGGCCGCGAAGACTGCGTCGAACGGGCGCAGGAAGCACTCGATCTCGCCCGTACCGAGGGACGCGGACGGTTCGTCGCCTTCGTGCCTTCGACGGAGCGGGCGGCCGAACGGCATGAGAATGCCGAATTGTCGCGCCAGCTGATCGGCGCCCTGACAGCGCGGCGGCTCCGTCTTGCCTTCCAGCCCGTGGTCGACATCACGACACGCGAGCCCGTCTTCCACGAGGCGCTCCTGCGACTGGAACAGGCCGATGGCAGCATCGTCGGCGCAGGCCATATCGTGCCGCTGGCCGAGCGGCTCGGCCTCGCCCGCCTGTTCGATCTTGCAATCCTCGAACTGGTCCTGAAGGCGCTGGTCGAGCATCCGGACGCGATCCTTTCGGTGAATGTCGCGCCGGAAACGGCGGCTTCCCCGGATTGGCTCGAGCTGGTCTCGGCGGCGGTCCGCCGTCAGCCCGACATCGGCAGGCGGCTGATCGTCGAGATCACGGAAACCAGCGCCATCCGCAACATCGAGGAGACGACGAAATTCGTCGCGGCCGTGCATGCGCTCGGCGCACGCGTGGCGATCGACGATTTCGGGGCCGGATTCACTTCGTTCCGCAATCTGCGCATGCTGGCCGTCGACCTCGTCAAGATCGACGGTGATTTCGTCAAGCGGCTGTCGGCCAGCCCCGACGACCAGATCTTCGTCCGCCGATTGACCGAGCTCGCGCGGGATCTCGGCATCGAGACGGTTGCCGAATGGGTTCAGGACGAAGCGGCCGCTGGGCTGCTTGCCGGCTGGGGCGTGCAGCGCATCCAGGGCCAGCTTTCGGGCGAGGCCCGGCTCGATCCGCCCTGGCTGGCGGCCTCCTCAGGCTGAGGCGCCGCCGAACCTGTCCATCGCGGCCGCGAGCGCGATGTCCTTGTCCGTCAATCCGCCGGCATCATGCGTCGTCAGCTTGACCGTGACGGTCTTGTAGACATTCGACCATTCCGGGTGATGGTCCATCGCTTCGGCAGCCAGCGCCACGCGGGTCATGAAGCCGAACGCCTCGCTGAAATCGGCGAAGGTGAAGACACGCGTGATCGCGGTCCCGTCGGGCGTGGCCTTCCATCTCGGCAGCCTCGCCAGTTCCGCCGCCAGCGCCGACTTGCTCAACGTTCTCATCAGGCGGCCTCCGCCAACGGATAGCTCTGTTCAAGCAGATAGGGTCCACCGCCGGTCGAGTCCTTCGAGGAATAGAGAACGAAGCGGCTGACCGGGAAGGGACCTGCGAAGAAGCCGCCGCGCAGCGTCAGGTAATTGGCAACGTCGCGCTGCGGCGTGCCACGCAGGCGGGCGAGGGTCACATGCGGCGTGAAGCGGCGGCCTTCAGGCGGCAGGCCGATCTTCTGCACGATACGTTCATGCTCGGCCTGCAATTCGCCAAGCCCCCGCGAGGGCGCAACGCGCGCGACGACGGAATGCGGCTTGGCCGAGCCGAAGGCGGCGAGGCCATCGATGTTCAGCTCGATATCGCGCCGCTTCACCCGCGAGAGCGCATCGGCGACCTCGTCCGCGGTACGGAAATCGATGTCGCCGATGAAGCGCAGCGTCACATGATAGAAGTCAGTATCGATCCAGCGCGCCCCGGGCAGCCCGCCCCGCAGCAGCGCGAGACGTTCCCCCACCTCGGACGGGACCTCGAGGGCTGTGAAGAGACGCGGCATCGGCATCCTCCGGTTCGGGTTGAGGATAGCGAAGCATTGCGGTTTGAGGCTGGCCTGTAAAGCAGCCGCGCTGCCGCGCCCTGAGTAAGGCACGGCAGAACGTGATCAGGGGCAGGGGCTGCCGCGCCGCTGCAGCACGGCGTCGAGCCGGCACTCGATCTCGGGCGTGATCGTGACCTCTACGCTTGCGATATCCGTCGCGAGTTGCTCCATCGTCGTTGCGCCGATGATGTTGGCGGTGACGAATGGCCGGCTGGTGACGAAGGCGAGCGCCAGTTGCGAGGGATCGAGGCCGAAATCGCGCGCCACCGCCAGATAGTCGTCGATCGCCTCGGCGGCGCCCGGTGTCTCGTAGCGGTCGCCGCGCTTGAACAGGGTCGTGCGCGCTCCGGCGGGGCGGGCGCCATTCTGGTATTTGCCCGAGAGATAGCCCTGCGCCAGCGGCGAATAGGCAAGCAGGCCTACCTGCTCGCGCATCGCGACTTCCGCGAGGTTCACCTCGAAGGTGCGGTTGAGCAGGTTATAGGCGTTCTGGATCGAGACGACCCGCGGCCCTTGGCCCCTCTCGCTTGCCGTCACGAATCGCATCGTGCCCCAGGCGCTCTCGTTCGAGAGGCCGATATGGCGGATCTTGCCGGCGGCGACGAGGTCGGCGAGCACGCCGAGCGTCTCCTCGATCGGAACCTCGTCGGGTGCGGGGGCCGGCACGCGATAGCTGATCGGGTTGGAGCCCCATTTCGTCACGGCGCGGTCCGGCCAGTGCAACTGGTAGAGGTCGATATAGTCGGTGCCGAGCCGCTTCAGGCTGCCCTCGATCGCATGCTCGATGTCGGCGCGCACGAGCTTTGACGGCCGGCCGCCGCGAAACCAGTTCATCGGCGTGCGGCCGACGACCTTCGAGGCGATGATGATCTTGTCGCGGTTGCCGCGTGCCTTCAGCCAGGAGCCGATGATCCGCTCTGTCGCGCCCTGCGTCTCGGCGCGCGGCGGGATCGAATAGAGTTCGGCTGTGTCGAGGAAGTTGATGCCGTGATCGACGGCATAGTCCAGCTGCTGATGGCCTTCGGCCTCGGTATTCTGCTGGCCCCAGGTCATTGTGCCGAGGCAGATGGCGGACACGGCCAGATCGGTTCGGCCGAGCGAACGATATTCCATTTATGAACTCCGGAGGAGGGCAGGCGGCGGGCTGTCTCGTTCAGCGGGGCTTCGTTTCGCCGACGAGACGTTCGACGGAGGGTAGCATCCGTTCGACAATCAGCGCGACCCCCTTGGCGTTCGGATGCAGGCCATCCGCCTGCAAAAGGGCCGACTGCGCGGCGGCCCCGTCCAGGAAGAACGGATAGAGGATCGCGCCATACTGCGTCGCAAGCTCGGGATAGATCGCGTCGAAGCGCGCGCCATAGTCGGGTCCGAGATTGGGCGCGGCGCGCATGCCGGCGAGGAGGATCGGGATCTTCTTTTCGCTGAGTCTCGCGAGAATCGCATCGAGCGCCTTCCGCGTGCTGGCCGGGTCCATGCCGCGCAGCATGTCGTTGGCGCCGAGCTCGACGATCGCCGCGTCGGCGCCGTCGCCGAGCGCCCAGTCCAGCCGGGCAAGGCCGCCCTCGGCCGTATCGCCGGAAACGCCGGCATTGATGATGGTGACGTCGAGGCCTTTCGCCTTCAGTGCCCGCTCGAGCTGGGCCGTGAAGCCGTCCTCAGGGCCGAGCCCGTAACCAGCGGTCAGGCTGTCGCCGAGCGCGAGGATGCGGACCGGTGCCGCCATTGCTGCGACAGGGGAAATGGCTGCGACAGGGGGAAGCAGCACGGCGAGCGCGAGCGCCAGAAGCGGCAGCAGGGTCTTTTTCATCCGTCTCCGGCTCCCATATGCAAACGATGCGTGCCGCGACGGGCGGCCGACAAGCGAGACATATAGGGCGGCCGCCATTGAACGTCAGTGACATCTCCCCATCCGCCGTCATCTCGCTCGCGGATGTCGACCTGTCGCTGGGATCGGGGCCGGCGCGCGTCCATATTCTCAAGAAGGTCAGCCTCGCGGTTGCCGCCGGGGAAACCGTGGCGCTGGTCGGACCGTCAGGCTCGGGCAAGTCGACGCTTTTGATGGCAATGGCCGGGCTCGAGCGCATCGACAGCGGACGGCTCAGTGTCTCGGGCGTCGAGCTGTCGCGAGAGGACGAGGATGGGCTGGCGCGCTTTCGCGGCGCCAATGTCGGCATCATCTTTCAGTCGTTCCATCTCATTCCCAACATGACGGCGCTCGAAAATGTTGCCGTGCCGCTCGAATTGCAGGGAAGGCGCGATGCGTTCGCGCGGGCCGAGGCTGAGCTGCGCCTTGTCGGGCTCGGGCATCGCCTGACCCATTATCCCTCCGCCCTTTCCGGCGGCGAGCAGCAACGCGTCGCGATCGCCCGCGCACTCGTCGCGGAACCCGCCGTGATCTTCGCCGATGAGCCGACCGGCAATCTCGACGAGACGACCGGCCGGCAGATCGCCGATCTCCTGTTCGAGACCTCGGCGCGGCGCGGGACGACTCTGGTGCTGGTGACGCATGACAATGCGCTGGCCGCCCGCTGTGCCCGCGTGGTGCGTATTCATTCCGGCATCATCGATCCTGCGGAAGCCGTGCGGAGCGCGGCTGAATGACGGCGCTGCGCTTTGCGGTCCGTGAGCTCAGGGCCGGGCTCGGCGGCTTCATCATCTTCCTGGCGCTGATCGCGCTCGGCGTCGCGGCGATCGCCGCCGTCGGCTCGGTTTCGCGTGCCATGACGGTAGGCCTGGCGCGGGAGGGCGCCAGTATTCTCGGCGGTGATCTCTCGGTCACGCTGGTGCAGCGGCAGGCCAGCGTCGAGGAACGTCGGTTCCTCGATGCGGCCGGCAAAGTCTCCGAAATCGCGACGCTGCGCGGTATGGCGCGGAAGACCGATGGCAGCGATCAGACGCTGGTCGAGATCAAGGCCGTCGACGGGGCCTATCCCCTGACCGGCACGATCGAGATCGCGCCGGGCGGCGAAGGCCTTGATCCGGCTCGGCCGCTCGACGCCGTTGCGGATTCCGAGCTTCTGATCAGGCTCGGCCTCCGTCTCGGCGACAGCATTGATCTCGGCTCCGCGCGACTGCGCATTGCCGGCACGATCGCGAGCGAGCCGGACAAGCTTTCGACCGGGCTCGGCTTCGGGCCGCGTCTGCTGATATCGCGCGCCGCGCTCGACGCCAGCCAGCTGCTGCAGCCGGGGAGCCTCGTGCAATGGGGCTATCGCGTCCGTCTGCCGGCCGGGGGCGACCCAGTCGCCGTCTCCGATCAGGCGACCAAGGATTTTCCGGAAGCCGGCTGGCAGGTCCGCACCCGGGACGACGCATCGCCCGGTCTCAAGCGCAGCATCAACCAGTTCGCGCAATATCTGACGCTGGTCGGCCTCGCGGCGTTGATCGTCGGCGGCGTCGGCGTCGCCAATGCGGTTGGCGCCTTTCTCGACATGAAGCGGCCGGTGATCGCCACGCTGCGATCGCTCGGCGCTTCGGCGCGCTTCGTCGTCGCGCTCTATTTCATCCAGATCATGGCCATCGCGCTGGTCGGTATCGCGATCGGTCTCGTCATCGGCGCGCTGGTGCCCCTGCTCGCGCTGCGCTTCCTGGTCGATGTGCTGCCGGTCGGCGCCGAGACCGGTTTCTATCCGGGCGAACTCGCCATCGCCGCGCAGTTCGGCCTGATGACCGCCATCTCCTTTGCGCTCGCCCCGCTTGGGCGCATCCGCGACGTCAAGCCGACGGCGCTGTTCCGCGATGTGGCCTCGGGATTGCCTGCCCGCATCCGTCCGGCCTTCCTCATTGCCGCGATCGCCTCGGCCGGGCTGCTCGCCGCGCTTTCGGTGCTGCTCGCCTATGACCGGCGCATCGCGATGATGTTCGTCGTTGCGATGGGCGGCTCGTTCGTGCTGCTGCGGCTCGTCGGATTTCTGGTCATGCTGGCGGCAAAGCGGGCGCCGCGGCCGCGCTCGACGGAATGGCGCTTCGCCATCGGCAACATCCATCGTCCCGGCGCGCTGACCGCGTCCGTCGTCCTGTCGCTTGGGCTCGGGCTGACATTGCTGGTCGCGATCGCGCTGATCGATGGCAGCCTGCAGCGACAGTTGACGCGTTCGATGCCGGACAATGGCCCCAGCTTCTTCTTTCTCGATGTGCCGAGCAGCCAGATCGAACCGTTCTCCGCCTTCCTGACAAAGGAAGTCCCGTCGGCGACGCTTGAAAGCGTGCCGATGCTGCGCGGGCGGATCGTCAGTGTCGGCGGCGTCGCGGCGGCCGATCTGAAGCCGGCGCCGGACCAGGCCTGGGTGCTGCAGGGCGATCGCGGCGTCACCTTCTCGGCAACGCTGCCGAAGAATTCGCGCCTCGTCGCCGGTGACTGGTGGCCGGCCGGTTATGCCGGGCCGCCACTCGTCTCGCTGGAGGCGCGCGTTGCCGAAGGCCTCGGCGTCAAGGTCGGCGACAGCCTCGTGGTGAATGTGCTCGGCCGCCCTGTCGAGGCGAAGATCGCCAATCTGCGCGAGGTCGACTGGGAGAGTCTCGCGATCAATTTTGTCATGGTGTTCTCGCCGGACGCCTTCGCCGGTGCGCCCTATACGGTGCTGACGACGCTCGCTTATCCCGGCGCCGCCGATCCGGCTTTGGAGGCGCGCGTCATGAAGGATGCCGGCGCGGCTTTCCCCGGCATCACGGCGGTGCGCGTCCGCGAGGCGCTCGACCGCGTCTCGACCATCCTGGGCCAATTGATGCTGGCGATCCGCATCGCCTCGTCCGTCGCGCTGGCGGCATCGGTGCTGGTGCTCGGCGGGGCGCTGGCTGCCGGCCATCGCCGGCGGCTTCACGATGCGGTGATCCTGAAGACGCTCGGCGCGACGCGCGGGCAGCTCATCACGGCCTTCAGCCTCGAATACGGACTGCTCGGACTCGCCACCGCAACCTTCGGCGTTCTGGCCGGATCGCTGGCCGCATGGGGCGTCGTCGCGGGGGTGATGAAGCAGACGTTTCATTTCGCGCCGATGAGCGCCCTCGGCGCTGCGGTCGCGGCCGTATTCGTCACCGTGGTGCTCGGCCTCGCCGGTACATGGCGCCTGCTCGGACAGAAGGCGGCGCCCGTGCTCAGAAACCTGTAGGATCAAGGCTCCGCTTCAGTTACCATTTGCGAGACGCTGTCATCTGGCGCACTTGCGCGCCGGGGTGGCAAGGGCCATATCGCAGGCACATCCCGGGCGGCCGGTTCCGGAATTTTCGGAGGGTCGGATCGACGGGGCGTCGCGTGACAACGCGGTACACTGTTCGGGAGAAGGGACTTCGATGGCAGATTTCGACAATCGCGTCTCACCGTTTGGCGCAGCGCGTGCCGAAACCGGTGTTATCGACCAGGGCCTGCGCAGCTATATGCTGCAGGTCTACAATTACATGGCGATCGGCCTGCTGATCACGGCAGCGACCTCGATCGGCATGTTCAAGCTGACTTTCGTCGACACCGGCGCCGGCCTCCAGCCGACCGCGCTCGGCCAGACGCTGTTCGGCAGCCCGCTGATGTGGGTGATCGTGCTGGCGCCCGTGGCGCTGGTGTTCCTGCTATCCTTCGGCATCCAGAAGATGTCGGTCGGCACGGCACAGCTGGTGTTCTGGGGCTATTCGGCCCTCATGGGCGTCTCGCTGACCACGATCTTCGTCGCCTACACGTCGCAGTCGATCACGCAGGTGTTCTTCATCACCGCCGCCACTTTCGGCGCGATGAGCCTTTACGGCTACACCACCAAGCGTGACCTGACGGGCATGGGCTCGTTCCTGTTCATGGGCCTCATCGGCATCGTGATCGCTTCGATCGTCAATATGTTCCTCGGATCGTCGGCCCTCGGCTTCGCGATCTCGATCCTCGGCGTGCTGATCTTCACGGGCCTCACCGCCTATGACACGCAGAAGATCAAGGAGATGTATTTCGCGGGCGACGACCACACCACGGCCGGCCGCAAGGCGATCATGGGCGCGCTCAGCCTCTACCTCGACTTCATCAACCTGTTCCTGATGCTGCTGCGGCTGTTCGGCGACCGCCGCTAAGGATGCGGGACTGAAATCAACCAGGGCGCGGCTTCGGCCGCGCCCTTTTCGTATCTGCGCCAGACGTTCTGCCGATGCCGTCCTTGCCCCGCTTCTCGATCAGGCCCGTCGCCGACGCCGACCTCGCCGCGATCACCGCGATCTATGGTGAGGCTGTCCGCGAGGGCACGGCGAGCTTCGAGCTGGAACCGCCTTCTCTGGACGAGATGAGCCGGCGTCGCGCCGCGCTTTTGGCAGGCGGCCACCCCTATCTCGTTGCGATCTCGGACACCGATGCGGTGCTCGGCTACGCCTATGCCGGTCCCTATCGGGCGCGGCCGGCCTATCGCTGGACGATCGAGGATTCGATCTATCTCGCCGCTGAGGCGCGCGGTGCCGGCGTCGGGCGGGCTTTGCTCGCCGCGCTCCTCGCGGCCGCGACGGAGGCGGGCTATCGGCAGATGATCGCGGTCATCGGCGATTCCGGCAATGCGGCGTCGATCGCGTTGCATCGCGCGCTCGGTTTCCGCCTGGTCGGGACCTTCCAGAATGTCGGCTTCAAGCATGGCCGCTGGCTCGACAGCGTGCTGATGCAATGCGCGCTCGGCAGCGGCGCTGCGCTGCCACCGCCCTGACTTCAGCTCTCGACGAGTTTCAGCCGCTTGTCGAGCACCGTCAGCACCTGACGAAGATCGTGGCCGCGCTTCATGACATAGCCGCCGGTGGCGATGACCGCATAGGCGCCCTGGCGGCGCGCGAGGCTCGGATCCTTCTCGACCCGGTAGAGGGGCATCTCGGAGGTGCGCCGGAAGATTGAGAACACTGCCTTTTCAGCCAGATGGTCGATGGCATAATCGCGCCATTCGCCGGCCGCGACCATACGGCCATAGACCCGAAGGATATGGTTGAGCTCCTGGCGGTTGAAGGCGATCTGCCGAGAACCCGGCGCCGGTCCCGCGAAGGAAACCAGCGTCGCGGCCTCGCCGCTCTTTGCTTCCTCTTCACCGTCGCTCAAAAGCGCCTCCGCCAAATGCCGCCTTTGTCACCGATCCGTCATGATCGCGCCGAACGGCGGCGCTGGCAAGGCGACGGCCGTTCCGGAGGGCGTTGCGGCCTCACGAAGGCGTGAATTCATAACGGCAGAATCCACTTTTTCGCCCTCTTTCAGCCTGCCACCAGCCGCATTACGCTGGCTACCTTAGCATCGTATTCAGACGGTCCGGCTCGGCGGGAACTTCGGAATTTCTCAGCCCCCCAGCCCCCCGGGGAACCTTGTTCGAGCCGGACCACCTTTCTCGCGCCAAGGGCGCCTCAGTCTGAAACAACCCATCCGCTCTTTCGTTGATGCCGCGCGCCTCGCGCGAGGGTCCAGCTTGACAGTCATGGGCCTTGCCGCCAGTGTGCGCGCGCTTTCGGACCCTGCCCCCGCCACGGGATGGTCCGCTGATTTTGGTCCGGCGCGTAGGTCTGGATGCGAACCTTTCTGGAATTTGAGAAGCCCGTCGCCGATCTCCAAGGCAAGGTGCAGGAACTGCGCGCCATGGGGGAGAACGGCGATGCCGTCGCCATCGGCGAGGAGATCCAGCGCCTCGAGGCGAAGGCAAGCCAGGCGCTGGCCGACATCTATGGCAAGCTGACGCCATGGCAGAAGACGCAAGTTGCCCGCCATCCCGACCGGCCGCATTTCGTCGCCTATGCCAAGGGGCTGTTCGAGGACTTCACGCCGCTGGCCGGCGATCGCAAGTTCGGCGATGACCAGGCGATCCTGGCCGGCTTCGGCCGCTTCCGTGGCCGTCCCGTCGCCATCATGGGGCAGGAGAAGGGTAACGACACCGAGTCCCGCCTCCGGCACAATTTCGGCATGGCGCGGCCCGAGGGCTATCGCAAGGCCGTGCGCATCATGGAACTCGCCGAGCGGTTCGGCCTGCCGGTCGTGTCGCTGGTCGATACGGCAGGCGCCTTTCCAGGCATCGATGCAGAAGAGCGCGGCCAGGCCGAGGCGATCGCGCGCTCGACCGAGGCGGCACTTGGCCTCGGCGTGCCCAATGTCTCCGTGATCATCGGCGAAGGCGGCTCCGGCGGCGCGATCGCGATCGCCACGGCGAACCGCGTCCTGATGCTCGAACATGCGATCTACAGTGTGATCTCGCCGGAAGGCGCAGCTTCGATCCTCTGGCGCGATTCGACGCGCGCCCAGGATGCGGCCACCAACATGAAGATCACCGCGCAGGACTTGCTGCGCTTTGGCGTGATCGACCAGATCATCCCCGAGCCGGTGGGCGGGGCTCATCGCGGCCCGGAGCAGGCGATCGAGGCGGTTGGCGATGCGGTTTCCGTCGCGCTTGCCGCGTTCGACGGCATGCCAGAGGCCGATATCAAGCGGCAGCGACGCGAGAAGTTTCTTGCGATCGGCCGTTCGCTCTGACACGATTCCGCCTGTCTTTTGAGGCATTCGGCCGCTCTGCATCGGAGAGCGGCCAGCCAGACAGTTGAAAGCTGCGCGCCTGATGTGATCGCGGCTTCGCGACGGATCCTTGGGGTGTTCATGCCGAAATTCGCGCTGACTGGCCGTCTCATCCGCGCCATGCTCGTCGTTGCCGCAGGCTTGCTGCTGGCGGCCTGCGAGGATTATTCCGGTCCGAACGGCCCGAAGGAACTGATGCCGGTTCCGGAAAAGCTCGTCACCAAGATGACCGAGCTCGACATGGCGCCAACCGCGCCGATCTATGTGCGCGGCTACAAGGAAAGCTCCGAACTCGAGGTCTGGAAGCAGACGCGCGCGGGCAGCTACAAGCTGCTGACGACCTATTCGATCTGCAAATGGTCCGGCAAGCTCGGGCCGAAGATCAAGGAAGGCGATCGGCAGGCGCCGGAGGGCTTCTATACGATCACGCCCGGGCAGATGAACCCGAAGTCGAACTACTACCTCTCATTCAATATCGGTTTCCCCAACGCCTATGATCGGGCCCTCGGCCGCACAGGCACCAATATCATGGTGCATGGCGCCTGTTCGTCGGCCGGTTGCTATTCGATGACGGACGCCGCTGCCGGTGAGATCTACGCCCTCGCGCGCGACTCGTTCCGCGGCGGCCAGCGCTCGTTCGAAGTGCATCTCTTTCCGTTCCGGATGACGCCCGAAAACATGGCGCATCATCGGCAGGACCCGAACTACGAGTTCTGGGCGATGCTGAAGGAGGGCAGCGATAATTTCGCGGTCACCGGGCAGGTGCCGAAGGTCGGCGTCTGCGGCAAGCGTTATGTGTTCAATGCGAAATCCAGCTCGGCGTTGAACGCGTCAGCGGCCTGTCCGGCGCTCACCTATTCGCCGACTGTGCTCGCCGCCGTGAAGGCCAAGCAGGCGAGCGACAACGCCCTGATCGCCGAACTCGCGCCGAAATACGAGCAGGAAGAGCAGATCGCCGCCGCCAAGGCCGCCGAGCAGGCGGCGCGCATCGCCGCGGTCAAGGCTGCCAACGAGGCGCAGAAGACAGCCGGTGCCGCACCGGCGACCGTCATGCCCGTGCCGACGATCGCTGCCAGCGAGCAGGCCGTGGCAGCGGCGAATGTGTCGGCCCCGCTCGCCGTGGCGCAGCCGGCAGACGCGACGCTCGCAGGCGCGGCGGGTGCCGCTGCTGTGGTCGGCACGGCCGCTCCGGCTGCAAATCCCGATGACGTCATCGACCCGGTAGCGACGGCTGCGCTTGGCGGCACGCCGGCTCCCGGCATCCCGCTGCCCGTCGCCTCGCCGCTGCGGCCCGTCGTGACGCCGGTCGTCGCGCCCGAGCCGCAACCCGGCTTCTGGGGCAGGATCAAATCGAAGATCCCGAAGGTTCCGAACCCGTTCGGCTGATCACGCGCACGCCGCCAGAAGCCGTTCAAGACCGGTCACGCGAGGTCCGATCGGCTCTCTCCAAATGAAAACGGCCGGGTCAAGCCCGGCCGTTCGGTTATCTGATGCGCTCGGCTTCGCCTCAGGCGAAACGGCCGTGGCAGTGCTTGAACTTCTTGCCGGAGCCGCAGGGGCACAGCGCATTGCGCTGGATCTTGCCCCAGGTGGTCGGATCGTTCGGATCGACACCAGCCGCTTCGAAGCCCTGCTGCTGCGAGGGCGTGAAGCTCGAATAGAAGGCTTCGTCCAGCTCGTTGCCGCCCGTCACCGGATCGAGATGGATCGGCTCGACATCCTCGACATCGGCCGGCATCAGGGGCGGCGACTGCATGATCTCGACGCGCATCATCTGCGCCGTCACGGCCTCGCGGAGGCTCTGCAGCATCGCCTCGAACAGTTCGAAGGCCTCGGTCTTGTATTCGTTCAGCGGGTCGCGCTGGGCATAGCCGCGGAAGCCGATCACCTGGCGCAGATGATCGAGCGTCACGAGATGCTCGCGCCACAGATGGTCGAGCGTCTGCAGCAGCACGGCCTTCTCGACCTGGCGCATGACTTCCGGCGAGAAACGCGACGTCCGCTGTTCAGCCGCCTCGTCGCCGGCCTTCAGCACGCGCTCGCGCACTTCCGCATCGGCGATGCCGTCCTCGGCCGCCCAGTCTTCGATCGGCAGGTCGAGATTGATCGCCTGCTGCAGCGCCTCGCGAAGGCCCTTCGAATCCCACTGCTCGGGATAGGCACGCTCCGGAATGTGCTTGGCAACCAGATCGCTGATCACTTCCTGGCGCATGCCGTCGACGGTGGCGCTGACATCGGCCTCGCCCATGAGCTCGACGCGCTGGTCGAAGATGACCTTGCGCTGGTCGTTCATGACGTCGTCGTATTTCAGCAGATTCTTGCGGATATCGAAGTTGCGCGCCTCGACCTTCTGCTGCGCCTTTTCGAGCGCGCGGTTGATCCAGGGATGGACGATCGCCTCGTCCTCCTTGAGGCCGAGCTTCTGCAGCATGCCGTCCATGCGCTCGGACCCGAAGATGCGCATCAGGTCATCCTGCAGCGACAGGAAGAAATGCGAATGGCCCGGGTCGCCCTGACGGCCCGAACGGCCGCGGAGCTGGTTGTCGATACGGCGGCTTTCATGCCGCTCGGTGCCGATGACATAGAGGCCGCCGGCGGCGAGCGCCTTCTGCTTCAGGACAGCGATCTCGGCCTTCACCTCTTCGGTGCGGCGCGCACGCGCAGTCTCGTCCTCGATACCGGCAAGCTCATGCTCAAGGCGCATGTCGAGATTGCCGCCGAGCTGGATGTCAGTGCCGCGACCGGCCATGTTGGTGGCGATCGTCACGGCGCCCGGCACGCCGGCCTGGCTGACGATATAGGCCTCCTGCTCGTGGTAGCGGGCGTTGAGGACCTGGTGCGGAACCTTCTCCTTCTTGAGAAACTCCGAAAGCAGTTCCGACTTCTCGATCGAGGTGGTGCCGACGAGCACGGGCTGGCCACGCTCGCTGCATTCGCGGATGACGCGGATGATCGCCTTGTATTTCTCGGCCGCCGACCGGTAGACCTCGTCGTCGTCGTCGATGCGCGAAACGGGGACATTGGTCGGGATCTCGACCACGTCGAGGCCGTAGATGTCGAGGAATTCCGACGCTTCGGTCTGCGCCGTACCCGTCATGCCGGCCAGCTTGCCATACATGCGAAAATAGTTCTGGAATGTGATCGAGGCGAGTGTCTGGTTCTCGGGCTGGATCTGGACGTGTTCCTTGGCCTCCAGGGCCTGATGCAGGCCTTCGGAATAGCGGCGGCCCGGCATCATGCGGCCGGTGAACTCGTCGATGATGATCACCTCGTCGCCCTTGACGATGTAATCCTTGTCGCGCTGGAACAGCCGATGGGCACGCAGCGCCTGGTTGACATGGTGCACGACGGTGACGTTCTCCACGTCGTAGAGCGACTCGCCCTTGAGGAGGCCCGCTTCCGTCAGCAGCTGCTCGAGCTTCTCGTTGCCGGCTTCGGTGAAATTGGCCGTGCGCTGCTTCTCGTCGATCTCGTAGTCATCCGGCGTCAGGCGCGGGATGAACTTGTCGATGGCGTTGTAGAGCTCGGAGCGGTCGTCGAGCGGGCCGGAGATGATCAGCGGCGTGCGTGCCTCGTCGATCAGGATCGAATCGACTTCGTCGACGATGCCGTAATGGTGACCGCGCTGGACCATCTGCGCGAGGTCGTACTTCATGTTGTCGCGCAGATAATCGAAGCCGTATTCGTTGTTGGTGCCGTAGGTGATGTCGCAGGCATAGGCAGCGCGACGCTGATCGTCGTCGAGCCCATGCACGATCACGCCGACCGAGAGGCCGAGGAAACGATAAAGGCGGCCCATCCATTCGCTATCGCGCTTGGCCAGATAGTCATTCACCGTGACGACATGCACGCCCTTGCCGGCGAGCGCGTTCAGATAGACCGGCAGCGTCGCGACCAGCGTCTTGCCTTCGCCGGTCTTCATCTCGGCGATCGAGCCGTCGTTGAGGACCATGCCGCCGATGAGCTGGACGTCGAAATGACGCATCCCGAGCGCGCGCTTGGCGCCCTCGCGCACCGTGGCGAAAGCCTCGACGAGAATGTCGTCGACGGCGGCGCCGTCGGCAACGCGCCGCTTCAGCTCTTCCGTCTTCGCGCGAAGTTGATCATCGGTGAGCGCCGCATATTCGGCCTCGAGGGCGTTGATCTCGGCAACGCGAGGGCGATAGCCCTTCACGCGCCTGTCATTGGCCGAACCGAAGAATTTGCGCGCCAGCGAACCGAGACCTGCCATGGGTCATCCTTGATTGTTTGTCGGCGCCTTGATCCGGGAAGAAGGGTCGGCGCCGGGTATTCCTTGCAGGCTTCGAGGTCCGAGACCATCGAAAGCGCCGTAACCACGAACGTCAAAGCGTTCTGGACGCCGCGACCCGAGACAGATAAGAGGGGGCACCCAGGATGTCAACGTGGCCGAGAGGCCTCGGAATGCCCGCAGAATGCCGCATTCTCAACCGATCCACGAGGCGATCGCCGGCCGGCTGACGCTGCCCCGCTCGCGCGAGTGACTTCACCATGGACAAGGACAATTCGATGACCTTCCGTCTTCCGCCGCGGCGGTTCCAGCTCAGCGTTTCGGCGCTGGCCCTTCTCGGCCTCATGACGGCCGCAGGCGCCGCCGCTGCGCAGGATGCGCCGGCTCCCGCTCCGGCCGCGCCCGCCGCTGCGCCGGCCCCGGCTGCGGCTCCCGCGCCGGTCCTCGACCCGAAGACAGTTGTCGCGACCGTCGACGGCCAGCCGATCACCGAGGGTGACCTCGCGCTTGCCTCGCAGGATCTCGGCGACGAACTCGGCAAGGTGCCTGCCGATCAGCGCCGCCGCGCCGTGCTCGACGTGCTCATCGATCTGAAGCTGATGGCCAAGGCCGCCACCGCTGCCGGGCTCGACCAGTCCGACACGTTCAAGAGCCGGGTCGAGCTGCTGCGCGAGCGTGCGCTGCGCAATGAATTCTTCCGCGTCGAGATCGACGGCAAGGCGAACGACGACGCCGTGAAGAAGCGCTACGACGAGGAGATCGCCAAGGTCACGCCGCAGGAAGAGGTCCAGGCGGCCCATATCCTCGTGCAGACCGAGGACGAGGCCAAGGACATCATCAAGCAGCTCGACGGCGGCGCCGATTTCGCGACGCTCGCCAAGGAGAAGTCGAAGGATCCGGGCTCGGCCAAAATGGGCGGCCAGCTCGGCTATTTCGCCAAGGGCCAGATGGTGCCGGAATTCGAGGCGGCCGCCTTCCAGCTGCCGGTCGGCAAATATACCGAGACGCCGGTCAAGACGAAGTTCGGCTATCACATCATCGAAGTGACCGACAAGCGCAACCAGCCGGTTCCGACCTATGACCAGGTCAAGGATCAGGTGCGCCAGATGGTGCTTCGCGACATGTTCGTGAACGCGGTGGCCCAACTGCGCAAGGATAACAAGGTCGAGATCGTTGATCCGGCCCTGAAGGCTGCCCCGGCCCCGGTCGCGCAGTAATATCGCCTGGCGGACGGGAGGAGCGATCCTCCCGCCTGCCATGTCCGGCGCGGCGCGGGTCCCACTTTTCGCATCGGCCTTGGCCTTTGCATCTGGCGAGGGCCGCTCGTCGAATCGGCGCCTGCCGGACCGACGGCTTTTTGTCATGTTCGTCGCCCATATAGGGCGATGTTGTTTTTCCACGGGATCGTCCATGTCCACCGCCGTCTCGCCGCTCGCCGTTCCGTTTCCTGACATGCCGCCGATCGCCGGTGTCGCCTTCGCCACGGCGGCGGCCGGGATCAAGTATCGCGACCGCCGCGACGTGTTCCTCGCGCTTTTCGAGGCCGGCACCACGGTTGCGGGCGTGTTCACGCGCTCGAAGTGCCCGTCGGCGCCCGTCGACTGGTGCCGCGCAGCGCTGGCTGGCGGTTCGGCGCGCGCGCTTCTCGTCAATTCCGGCAATGCCAATGCCTTCACCGGCAAGAAGGGCCGCGCCACCACTGAGGCGCAGGGCGCCTTGGCGGCGGCGGCTGCCGGCTGCCGTCCCGACGAGGTGTTCATTGCCTCGACGGGCGTTATCGGCGAGCCGCTCGACCCCGAAAAGTTCGCTGCCGTGCTGCCTGAGGCGGCGCAGCGCGTCGCCGAGGGGCCGTGGATCGACGCGGCGCGGGCCATCATGACCACCGACACCTTCCCGAAAGGCGCCACGCGCCGCGTGAAGATCGGGGATGCCGAGGTCACCATCAACGGCATCGCCAAGGGCGCCGGCATGATCGCGCCCGACATGGCGACGATGCTGTCCTTCGTCGCAACCGACGCGGCGATCGCGGCGCCGGCTCTGCAGGCGATCCTGTCCGACGGTGTCGAGGCGAGCTTCAATTCGGTGACGGTCGACAGCGACACGTCGACCTCGGACACGCTGCTTCTGTTCGCGACCGGCAAGGCGCCGGGCGCCATCCTCATCACCGAGCCGAGCGATCCGCGGCTCGAGGATTTCCGTTTGGCGCTCGACGAGGTGCTGAAGGATCTCGCCATTCAGGTCGCCCGCGACGGCGAGGGCGCGCGCAAGCTGATCGAGGTTCGCGTCTTCGGTGCCCTGTCCGATGCATCGGCGAAGCGAGTCGCGCTGTCGATCGCCAATTCGCCGCTGGTCAAGACCGCCGCGGCTGGCGAGGACGCCAATTGGGGCCGGGTCGTCATGGCCGTCGGCAAGGCGGGCGAGCCAGCCGACCGCGATCGCCTCTCGATCGCGTTTGGCGACATTCGCGTCGCCTTCGAAGGCGAGCGCGACCCGGATTATTCCGAGGCCGCCGCCTCCGCCTATATGAAGAACGACGAGATCGTGATCACGGCCGATCTTGGCCTTGCCGCCGGCAAGGCGCGGGTCTGGACCTGCGATCTCACCAAGGAATATGTCGCCATCAATGGCGACTATCGGAGCTGAGATGGCGGGCGAGGCACCGACGCTGCCCACGACACTGCAGATCGAGGGGGCGTGCCTTTCGGCCTGGCCGGCGATTGCGGTTGTGCATGAGGGGGCGTGGCTGTGGCGCTTCGCGCATGGCTACAGCAAGCGCTCGAACGCGTTCCAATGTCTCGATCCCGCCGATGATGGCGATGCCGAAGCGCGCATAGCGAAGCTCTCCGCACTGTCGCGCAAGCATGGCATCGAACCGGTGTTCCGCGTCACGCCGCTCGCCGGCCCCGGCGTGGTTGCGGCGCTGGATCGGCTCGGCTGGATGCCGTTCGAGGAAAGCCGCGTTCTGGCGATGGATCTCACGGCGGAGCCGCCTGCGCCTGCGGGTGATATCCGCTGGCTCAATCCCGGCGATCCGCGCTGGTATCGCGCCGAGGCGAGCCTTTCCGGCTATGATGCGCGGACACTGGAAACACTGAAGACGCTGCTCTCTCTGATCGCTTATGAGAGCAAGGGCATCGTGGTTCACGGCCGCGACGGAACGCCGGCGGCTGCGGCGCTGGCCGTGAATGCCGGCGGCATCGGCGTCTATCTCAATGTGGTGGCCGACAAGGCGCGTCGCCGTCAGGGCCTCGGCACGGCGGTCATGCGCGCGGCGCTCGGCTGGACGCGAGAAAAAGGCGCGACCAGCGCCGCGATCCAGGTCGTCTCCGACAATGCGCCGGCGATCGCGCTCTATGAGCAGCTCGGCTTCGTCGAGCAGTATCGCTACCACTATCGCCGCCCTCCGAAAGCCTGAGCCTCCATGTCCCGCTTGCTGCTCGTCGTCGCCTGCGCGCTTGTCGATCCCGACAATCGCGTATTGATCGCCCAGCGGCCCGAGGGCAAGTCTCTCGCCGGTCTCTGGGAGTTTCCGGGCGGCAAGGTCGATACCGGCGAGGCGCCGGAGGCCGCGCTGATCCGCGAACTCCGCGAGGAACTCGGCATCGAGACGAAGGAAGCCTGCCTCGCGCCGCTCACCTTCGCCAGCCACGCCTATCCCGATTTCCACCTGCTGATGCCGCTCTATGTCTGCAGGCGCTGGACCGGCACGCCTGAGAGCCGCGAGGGTCAGGCGCTGAAATGGGTGCGCGCCAAGGCGCTGCGCGATTATCCGATGCCGCCGGCCGACCTGCCGCTGATCGCGCCGCTGGTCGATCTTCTCTAGGGTTTGTCGTCCGCAGGCGGGCCCGGCTCGGCCATTCATCGGGCGTCGCCGCCGGCAGGTGATCCGCAAAAGTGACCAGCGCGCCGTGCCCGGTGCCAGTCAGGCCGTAGAGGCCCCGCTCGATGCGCTCGAACCAGCCATAGACATTGGTCTGCAGGATCTTCGCAGCGTCCGGAGCGATCGCCTTCAGATGGCGCGGCGCCGATGGCTTTGCCGCCAGCGCGCTCGCGACGGTCAGCGCCTGCTGCCGATAGGCGGTCATCTGCGGCAGCCGCGTCGAGCCGCCGCTCACCGGATCGCCGCGCCGCCGGCGGAATTCGGCGACGATGCGCGAGCGCCGCTTGCCGTCGCGGCGTGGCTTCCAGGGTTCTGGCTCGACGATCACCTCGATCTGGCCTGGCGGCGTGACGGCGAGAAGTCCGAAGCCGAGGAAACGGCACAGCTTCTTCACGCGCGGGTCGCCTTCGCGGCCGCGGCCGCGCCTCGAGGCGGCGACGGCGAGCCAGATCTCGTCGCAGGCGGGCGTCCTGTCGACCGCCTGCAGCACGAGTTCGAGCGTGAAGGTCTGCTTCAATTCGCCGATGACGACGAGTTCGGGCGTCCCATCCGCGATGCCGACAAGATCGCAGCCGCGCACCTCGCCCTTCACCTCGAGGCCGAGAGCCTCGAGATAGCGCTTCACCGGCAGATAGAGGTCGGTTTCCAAGGGGCGAGCTCTGGGTGGCGGGCCGATTCGGCGAGCCTAACCCCTGTCTCGGCCAAGGGCGCGGCCGTTGGCAAGCGCGCCGCTCAGTCGGTCCCGTTTTCCTTCGCGGCGGGGAGGGCGGCATGCCGCGCCGCGTTCACGGCATCTTCGAGCCGCGCCGTTGCCGAGCCCGGCTTCAGCGGCTTCGGCTGGCTTTCATGCGGGGCCCAGGCTGAAACCGAAACGAAGTCGAATGTGGCGCGGATGCGCCCGTCGGCATCGGCGAATCGCTCGGCATAGAGCGCGGCGGCGCGGCCGGCGATGGCGCGGGTCAGCGGCCGTGGATCGCGTTCGGCCAGCACATTGCCAGCGCCCATGGCGCGGAGGTCGCGCACCAGATGGAACATCGTGTCGTAGCGGACCGTGATGCGATCGGTATCGACGACGGGCAGCGCGAAGCCGGCCCGCTGCAGCAGCGATCCGACATCGCGGATATCGGCGAAGGGCGCGACACGCGGGCCGGCGCCGCCGCGCAATTCGGCCTCTGCGCCGGCCAGCGCGGTGCGCAGCTCCATCAATGTCTCGCCACCGGCGAAGATCGCGAGCAACAGTCCGTCGCCGGCAAGCGCGCGGCGGATCTGGGTCAGCATGCCCGGCAGGTCGTTCACCCATTGCAGCGCCAGCGCGCTCACCGCGAGATCGAACTGAGCCGGCTCGAGCGCCAGCGCTTCGGCGCCGTCCGCATGCGTCCACGCGGCCCGCTCGATGCTGCCGACCTGTCCCCCTGCCTGAAGCGCTTCGGCGAGCGCGGGAGTCGGCGTGCCGATATCGACGGCGCGGGCGAAGCGGCGGTTGACGGTCATGAGGCGATCGGCCAGTTCGTCGACGGCCTGGCGGAGCAGGAAGTCGGCGCCCGGGACAGCCATGCGCGCCGCGCGCGCCTGGCGGAGCGCGAGCAGGGCCGGATCGAAGATGGTCGGTGCGCCGCTCATGGTGAAATCCGTGCTCGGAAGGGGCCGCTGCTATATGGGCTGCTCCTGCGCCGTGGTCAAAGCCGCTTCCGCGTTGCCGCAGCGGCGCTTATGCTTGCGGCATGGAGAGCGCGGACCTCATCGGCGAGGACGAGATCCCCGCCGCCGCGCTGCGCCGGCCGGGCCTCCTTGCGCGCGCGCTCGACCTCGTGCTGCCGCCCGCCTGTATGGCCTGCGGCAAGCCGGTCGCGACCGGCGGCGCGCTTTGCAGCCAATGCTGGGGTGTCATCCGCTGGATCGAGCGACCATTCTGCGAGCGACTGGCGATTCCCTTCGGCTACGACATCGGACCCGGCGCGCTGTCGGCGGAGGCCATTGCCCATCCGCCGCCCTTTGCCCGCCTGCGCGCGGTCTGCATCTATGGCGCCGAGGCCGGCCACATCGTCCAGGCGCTGAAATATGGCGACCGCACCGAGCTGGCCAAGCCGATCGGCGCGATGATGGCACGGGCGCTCGGGCCCGTTGCCGATGAGGTCGACGTGGTCCTGCCAGTGCCGCTGCATCGGCGGCGGCTGTGGCAGCGGCGCTTCAACCAGTCGGCGCTGATCGCCGAGGCGCTCGCAGAAGCCATCCACCGACCCTATAATTCCTCTCTCCTCGCGCGCATCCGCCCGACGCGGCAGCAGGTCGGCTTGAAGGCCAATGAGCGCGCGAAGAACGTCGAGGGCGCGTTTCGGGTGCCGGCGGCGCTGGCGCCTTCCTTGAAAGGGCTGCGGGTGCTGCTGGTGGACGACGTCTACACCACCGGCGCGACCGTCAAGGCGGCGACGCGGGCGTTGCTCAGAGGTGGCGCCAAGGCCGTCGAGGTGGCCGTTTTCGCCCGGGTTGTCGAAGGGATACCCTGAGTCCTATATTGCGCTGCTTCCAAACCCATCAGGGATCCAGCAATGGCCGATGTGACGATCTACACCCGGCAAGGCTGCGGCTACTGCGTCGCGGCCAAGAGGCTGCTCGACCGGAAGGGCGTTGCCTATGCCGAGCATGATGCGACCGGCAATCCGTCGCTGCGCCAGGAGATGATCGATCGCGCTCATGGCCGCTCGACCTTCCCGCAAATCTTCATCGGCGAGACGCATGTCGGCGGATGCGATGATTTGCATGCGCTCGAGGCGGAGGGCCGGCTGGAAGCGCTGCTCGCTTCCTGATCGTTCTGACCACATTTTTGACGTTCGAAGGAGAAGCCGATGACGAGCTTCAAGGCTGCCTGCGTGCAGATGAACAGCGGCCGGTCGGTGGAGGCCAATGTCGAGGCCGCCGAGGCGCTCATCCGCGCCGCCGCCGCTGCCGGGGCGGGCTATGTGCTGACGCCCGAGATGACCACCATCCTTGATCGCGACCGCGAAAACCTCCTGGCCTCGATCGGTCCTGAAGATGTCGATCTCTCGCTGCAGCGCTTTCGTGAGCTGGCGCGCGAGCTCGGCATCCATCTCCATATCGGCTCGATGGCGATCCGCCTGCCCGACGACCACATCGCCAACCGCTCCTTCGTGATTGCGCCGAACGGCTCCATCGTCGGCCGATACGACAAGATCCATATGTTCGACGTCGATCTTTCAGGCGGCGAAAGTTATCGCGAATCGGCAACATACCGTGCCGGCGAGACGGCAGTGGTGACCGATCTTCCCTGGACCAAGCTCGGGCTCACCATCTGCTACGACGTGCGCTTTCCGGTCCTGCACCGGACGCTCGCCAAGGCCGGCGCCGCCGTGCTCGCCGTCCCGGCCGCCTTCACGAAGAAGACCGGCGAGGCGCATTGGCATGTGCTGCTGCGCGCCCGGGCGATCGAGACCGGCTCCTATATCGTCGCGGCGGCGCAGGCCGGTCATCACGAGGACGGCCGCGATACGTTCGGCCACAGCATGATCATCGATCCCTGGGGCAAGATCCTCGCCGAGGCCAGCGGCGATCAGCCGGGCTTCATCACGGCCGATATCGACCCCGCCTTTGCCCAGTCCGCCCGGCAGGCCATCCCGGCGCTCGCCAACCAGCGCGATTTTGCCCTGCCGGCCATGCCGCAGGTTGGGTCCTTCGTGAACTGACCCCATATCAAGACGCATGATACGCTATGATCTCATCTGTGAGGCCGGCCACGATTTCGATGGCTGGTTTCGCGACGCCGGCGCCTTCGACAAGGCGCTGGCGGCGGGTGCCGTGAGTTGCACGATCTGCGGCTCGGAGAAAGTCATGAAAGCGCTGATGGCCCCGGCCGTCGCGACGGCGCGCAAGCGCCAGCAGGTGCAGGAAAAGCTGGCGGCGCTCCAGGTTGCGGCGCCCGATCCGCGCCAGGCGGCGCTGGCCGATATGCTCCGTCAGGTGCGCGCTCATGTCGAGGCGACGGCCGATTATGTCGGCGACCGCTTCGCGGAAGAGGCGCGCAAGATCCATTACGGCGAGACGGAAGCGCACGGCATCTATGGCGAGGCGTCGCCCGCCGAGGCCCATGCCCTCGCGGAAGAGGGGATCGAGGTTCACCCGCTGCCGCGGCTGCCCGAAGAGGGCAACTGACCGCCGTCCTCAGTCGCGCGACGCGGCCAGCATGTAGTTGACATCCATGTCGCGCGACGTCTTCCAGATATCGCGCAGCGGGTCGTAGACGACACCGGATTGTGCCGAGGGCGTCAGTCCGGCCTCGCCGAGCGCTGCTTCCAATTCGCGCGGCTTGACCAGCTTCTCGTAGCTGTGCGTGCCGCGCGGCAGCCAGCGCAGCACATATTCGGCCCCCATGATGGCGAGCATGAAGGCCTTCGGCGTGCGATTGATGGTCGAGAAGACGATCAGGCCGCCCGGCCGCACCATGCGCGCCGTCTCACGCACGAAAAGGCCGAGATCGGCGACATGCTCGACGATCTCCATCGCCAGCACGATGTCGAAGCTTTCGCCCGCACCGGCCAGCGCCTCGGCCGTCGTGGCCCGATAGTCGATGTCGAGGCCAGCCTCGCGGGCGTGCAGCGTGGCGACGCCGATATTGGTGGCCGATGCATCGGCGCCGATGACGGTGGCGCCGAGCCGGGCCATGGGCTCGGACAGCAGGCCGCCGCCGCAGCCGATGTCGAGCAGGCGAAGGCCGGAAAGCGCGCGCGGGTCCCTGGCATCGCGGGAGAAGACCCGGGCGGCCTCATCCTTGATGAACTGGATGCGGATCGGGTTCAGCCGGTGCAGCGGCGCAAACTTGCCGCCGGGCGCCCACCATTCGTCGGCGATGGCCGAAAAATGCGCGATCTCCGCATCGTCGACGGTGGTGTTCGTGTCGTTCATGGTCGTGTCCAGCGCGGCATGCTGCCTCAGTGCTTCGCTTCAGTAAGGGTCGATGGCCGGGCTCTCCAAGTCAAGCTCGCCATGGATGTCGAGCTTGTCGCGGATGGCCGGCAGCCTGGAGCGGCTCCGATCTCGCGGCGCTGCCGTTGCCGACCCGCGCCCGACCCGCTATGAAGGCGCCGCCCGGCGCGATTTCCTTTGCCGGGAGTGCCCCATTCCTTCCGCCCTTCTGCGGAAACTGCCCTTCGAAGGTTGATGATGGCCCGGCTGGTGATGAAATTCGGCGGAACCTCCGTCGCCGATATCGATCGCATCCGCAATGTGGCCCGTCACGTCAAACGGGAGGTCGATGCCGGCTTCGAGGTTGCCGTGGTCGTCTCGGCGATGTCCGGCAAGACCAACGAACTCGTCGGCTGGACCCGCGCTGCCGCTCCGATGCATGACGCGCGCGAATATGACACCGTGGTCGCTTCGGGCGAACAGGTGACGTCGGGCCTCCTCGCGATCGCGCTGCAGGAAATCGGCGTCAATGCGCGTTCCTGGCAGGGCTGGCAGATCCCGATCCTCACCGATAATGCGCATGGCGCGGCCCGCATCATGGAGATCGACGGCTCGCGGCTGATCGAGCGCATGGCGCAGGGTCAGGTCGCCGTCATCGCCGGTTTCCAGGGGCTCGCGCCGGACAACCGGATCGCGACGCTCGGCCGCGGCGGCTCCGACACCAGCGCCGTCGCCATCGCCGCGGCGATCGGGGCCGTGCGCTGCGACATCTACACCGATGTCGACGGCGTCTACACGACCGACCCGCGCATTGTTCCGAAGGCGCGCCGGCTCGACCGCGTCTCGCATGAAGAGATGCTGGAGATGGCCTCGCTCGGCGCCAAGGTTCTGCAGGTCCGCTCGGTCGAGCTTGCCATGGTGCATGGCGTCAGGACCTTCGTGCGTTCGAGCTTCGACGATCCGGCGGATCCCCGCCTTGCGGACGCCGACAATCCCCCTGGCACCCTTATTTGCGACGAGGACGAGATCGTGGAAAAGCAGGTTGTCACCGGCATCGCCTATTCCAAGGACGAGGCCCAGATCTCGCTGCGCGAGGTTGCCGACAAGCCGGGCGTCGCCGCCGCCGTGTTCGTGCCGCTCGCCGAGGCGAACATCAATGTCGACATGATCGTGCAGAACGTCTCCGAAGACGGCACGACCACCGACATGACCTTCACCGTGCCGACCTCGGAACTCGACCGGGCGATGAAGGTGCTTGAAGGCGCGCGCGCCTCCATCGGCTATGCCAGCATCCAGGGCTCGGGCGATCTGGTGAAGGTGTCGGTGATCGGCATCGGCATGCGCAGCCATGCCGGCGTCGCCGCTTCGGCCTTCCGCGCGCTCGCCGGCAAGAGCATCAACATCCGCGCCATCACGACCTCCGAGATCAAGATTTCGATCCTGATCGACTCGGCCTATACCGAACTTGCGGTTCGGACGCTGCATTCGCTCTACGGCCTCGACGCGGCCTGATCGGAGTGCCGGCCGGACTTCTCGATAGAGTGTATATTTCGGCCGCTACTCATGTCACGAGTAAGCTGAAATCGGTCCCGGGGCGACGGGTGAGTCGCTGTATCGGCGCGTTTGGAATGCGCCGGGCCTTTGGTTCTTGAGGGAAGGCGGACGATGCGGGGGTCTCTCGCCGGGCCGCGCGTCCTGCTCCGCCGCCTTCGCGAGATCATGGCGGAGCCGATCAGCGCGCAAGACCGGCTCGACAAGATCGTGGCGCAGATCGCGTCGAACATGGTCGCCGAAGTCTGCTCGGTCTATGTGCTGCGCGCCGACGATGTGCTCGAGCTCTATGCTACGGAAGGCTTGAAGCGCGAGGCCGTGCACCATGCGGGCCTTCGCGTCGGGCAGGGCCTTGTCGGCCTGATCGCGGCCGAAGCGCGCCCGCTCAACCTGCCGAACGCCCAGAGCCACCCGTCCTTCGCTTATCTCCCGGAGACGGGCGAGGAGATCTACAACGCCTTTCTCGGCGTGCCGATCCTCCGTGCCGGCCGCACGCTCGGTGTCCTCACCGTGCAGAATCGCGCCCATCGCACCTATTTCGACGAGGAAGTCGAGGCGTTGCAGACGACCGCGATGGTGCTCGCCGAGATGATCGCCGTCGGCGAGCTCGAGGGCCTGGCGCGGCCCGGAACATCGCTTGACGTCAAGCGGCCGATGTCGATCCGCGGCAGCGCGCTGTCGGAAGGCATCGCGCTCGGCCATGTCGTGCTGCATGAGCCGCGTGTCGTCGTCACGGCGCTGATCGCCGAGGATGCCGAAAAGGAGCGGCTGCGTCTCGAGGAGGCGATCGCCCATCTGCGCCTCTCGGTCGACGACATGCTCTCGCGCGATGATATCGCGCTGGCCGGCGAGCATCGCGAGATCCTCGAGGCCTACAGGATGTTCGCCTATGACCGCGGCTGGGCGCGGCGCATGGACGAGGCGATCCAGAACGGGCTTTCCGCCGAAGCGGCCGTCGAGAAGGTGCAGAGCGATACGCGGGCGCGGCTGCTGCGGCAGACCGATCCCTATCTTCGCGAACGGCTGCACGATTTCGACGATCTCGCCAACCGGCTGCTGCGCGAACTGATGGGCAAGGGCGCGGCCTTCGACCGCAAGGAGATGCCGAAGGACAGCATCGTCGTCGCGCGCAACATGGGCGCGGCCGAACTGCTCGACTATGATCGCAGCCGCCTGCGCGGCCTCGTGCTGGAAGAGGGCGGCCCGACCAGCCATGTGACGATCGTGGCGCGGGCGCTCGGTATCGCCACCATCGGCCGCGCGACCAATGTCGTCTCGCTGGTCGAGAACGGCGATGCCATGATCCTCGACGCCGATACCGGCGAGGCGCATATCCGCCCGCCGGCCGATGTCGAGGTGTCCTATGGTGAGAAGGTGCGCTTCCGCGCCAAGCGCCAGGCGCAATATCGGCTGCTTCGCCACAAGCCGGCGGTGACGCGCGACGGCGTGCGCATCGGCCTCAACATGAATGCCGGCCTCTTGGTCGACCTGCCGCATCTGGCCGAGGCCGGTGCCGAGGGGATTGGTCTTTTCCGCACCGAGCTGCAGTTCATGGTCGCCTCGACCATGCCGCGGATGAACGCGCAGACGCAGCTTTACGCCTCCGTGCTCGCGGCCAGCGGCGAGCGGCCGGTGACGTTCCGCACGCTCGATATCGGCGGCGACAAGGTGCTGCCCTATATGCGCAGCCATCCGGAGGAGAATCCGGCGCTCGGCTGGCGGGCGATCCGGCTTGGCCTCGATCGTCCGGCTTTGTTGCGCATGCAGCTTCGCGCCCTGATCCGCGCCGGCGCGCGCCATGACTTGCGAATCATGCTGCCGATGGTCACGGAAGTGGCCGAGATCGAGCGGGCGCGTGTGCTGCTCGACCGAGAGGTCGAGAATGCTCGCCGGCACGGGCACGAACTGCCCTCGCGCATCCTGCTCGGCTCGATGGTCGAAGTGCCGGCGCTGCTGTTCCAGCTCGATGCGCTGATGGCGTCAGTCGATTTCGTGTCGGTCGGCTCCAACGACCTGTTGCAGTACATGACGGCGAGCGATCGCGGCAACACGCTGGTCGCCAGCCGCTTCGACCCGATCTCGCGCCATTTTCTGCGGGCGCTCCGCGCCATCGTTGCCGCCGCCGATGCGGCCGGCAAGCCGGTGACGCTGTGCGGCGAGATTGCCGGACGTCCGCTCGCCGCGCTGGCGCTTGTCGGCATCGGCTTCCGCTCGCTGTCGATGTCGGCAGCCTCGATTGGACCGATCAAGGCGATGCTGCTGGCGCTCGACATCACCAAACTCACGGCGCTTCTCGACCCGCTCCTCGCCGATAACGGCGCAGAGGACGGCATCGCGGAGACGCTGCGCGGCTTTGCCGCCGACCATGGCGTGCCGATATAATAGAGATGCTGCCAACCGGACTCCCCTGGGACAAGATCGACCAGCTCGTTACGCGCGCTGAGATCATCGATCAGAAACTCGCCTCGACCAGCGACGGGGAGGAGCTCGTGCGCCTCTCGAAGGAGCGGGCCGAGCTTTCCGAAATCGTCGATACCGTCGGCCGCCTCAAAGCGGTGGCGAGCGAGCGCGCGGCGCTCGACGAACTGGCCGGCGATCCGGAAATGGCGGCACTTGCCGACGAGGAGCGTCCGCAGCTCGACGCCGAGATCGAGCGGCTCGTGCAGGCTGTGCGACTGCTGCTGCTGCCGAAGGACGCGGCCGACGAGAAGAGCGCGATCCTTGAGATCCGTGCCGGCACCGGCGGCGACGAGGCCGCCCTGTTCGCGGGCGATCTGTTCCGCATGTATCAGCGTTATGCGGCGCTGCATGGCTGGAAGGTCGAGGTGCTCTCCGAAAGCGAGGGTGAGGCCGGTGGCTTCAAGGAAATCATCGCCAATGTCAGCGGGCGCGGCGTGTTCGCACGGCTGAAATACGAATCGGGTGTTCACCGCGTCCAGCGCGTGCCGGCGACTGAGGCGAGCGGCCGCATTCACACCTCCGCAGCGACGGTGGCCGTTCTGCCGGAGGCTGAGGATGTCGACATCGCACTGAAGGCCGAGGACATCCGGATCGACACGACGCGGGCCTCCTCGGCCGGCGGCCAGCACGCCAACACCACCGACACCGCCGTCCGCATCACCCATGTGCCGACCGGCACGGTGATCGTCGTCGCCGGACGCTCGCAGCATCAGAACCGGGCGCAGGCGATGCAGATCCTGCGCGCCCGTCTTTTCGAGGACGAACGGGCCCGGCTCGACAGCGAACGTGCGGCCGACCGTCGCGGCCAGGTCGGCTCCGGCGATCGTTCGGAGCGCATCCGGACCTATAATTTCCCGCAAGGCCGCGTCACCGACCATCGCATCAACCTGACGCTCTACAAGCTCGAAGCCGTCGTCTCGGGCGAGGCGCTCGACGAGGTCATCGGGCCGCTGATTACCGAGCACCAGGCGAGCCTGCTCGCGGCGCTCGATCGATGAGCGGCGACGCGGTCACGCTCGGAGCCGTCCGACGCCTGGCCGCGAAGCGCCTCACCGAGGCAGAGACGGTCGATACGCCCGCGCTCGACGCCCGCCTGCTGATCGCAGCCGTCGTCGGCATGGCCCCGAATGAACTCGTGCTTGCCGACTACCGGGCCGTCTCGATGGACGAGATCGCCCGGATTGACGCGATGCTGGAGCGCCGCGCGGCCGGCGAGCCCGTGGCGCGGATTCTCGGCGCGCGGGAGTTTTGGGGCCTGTCGTTCAATCTTCAGCCGGCAACGCTGGTGCCGCGACCCGATTCGGAGACCGTGATCGAGGCTGCGCTTGGCTTTGTCGACCGTACCGGCGGCCGAGAGCGACCGTTGCGGCTGGTCGATATCGGGACCGGCAGCGGCGCGCTGCTGGTTGCACTGCTCTCGGAACTGCCGAACGCGGTCGGGCTCGGCATCGACCTTTCGGAAGCAGCCGCGCGGGCGGCGCGGGACAATGCCGGCCGGCTCGGCTTCGGTGGGCGCAGCCTCTTCGTCTGCGGTGATTTTGCCGCATGTGCGCGGTCAGCCGATGTCGTCGTCAGCAATCCTCCCTATATAGAGAGTGCGGGGATCGCGACGCTGCCGGCCGAGGTCAGGGATTTCGATCCTCGCCTTGCCCTCGATGGTGGCGCAGACGGGCTTGACGCCTATCGCGCGATCATTCCTCCGTTGACGGCCCTTCTCGATCCCGCAGGGGCAGCGTTTCTGGAGATCGGTTTCGACCAGGGGGATGCCGTCCAGCGCCTTGCGGTGGAGGCGGGATTTGCGGCAGCCCTGCACCGCGATCTCTCGGGACATGACCGTGTCGTCGAAGTGGCGCCGGCGTGAGAGACGGCGGAACATCGAGGCTGCTGAGCGGCTCTGAAATCTCTGCTTGGAAAACCAGAGCGAAACAGCTAGCTTCCGAGCCGCCGCAGATGGATTTGATGCGTTTCCCGATGACATGGCGTGAGCCATACGGGAGCTGCGCGGCGGAGGCCACCAGATGGCCTGCGGGTCAGACCGGGGGTCCGACCCAGATCTGGTTGTCACGGATGTCATCTCTGCTCGGCGCGGCACGATGCGCTGATCCTGCCTGATGGGTGTTGGCCCGCCTCAGCTCTTCGTGAGCCATGCGGGCGAGGCGCTCCTCTGTGAGGCTCGATCGAACGATGCCGATGCACCTATCGCCGATTCCGGCGCCGCGGCTTTTGACCGCGACGGCCCAGTCGACGGGTTTGCCGACCGGCTTGATGCCGTTCGTTGACGCGATTTGACCTTCGAGGGTCACGGAAGAGAAAACTCATGCGACCAGGACAGCAAAACAATAACAATAACAATAACAAACGGATGCGCGGGAGGAACCGGAAGGGACCCAATCCGCTCACCCGCTCCTATGAGAGCAACGGCCCGGATGTGAAGATCCGCGGCACCGCGCTCCACATCGCCGAAAAATATGTGACGCTGGCGCGCGATGCGCAGTCGTCAGGCGACCGCGTGATGGCCGAGAGCTATCTGCAGCACGCCGAGCATTATTTCCGCCTGATCGCCGCGGCGCAGGCGCAGACCCAGACGCCGGGCCAGAACGCTCCCTTCTTCCGCGCCGACCAGGACGACGATGGTCTGGACGAGGAGGATGATCGCTTCAGCGACCGCTTCGGTCAGCACGATCGCGGCCAGGAAGGCGAGGGCCAGCAGGCCCCTGGCCAGAACGACCAGCAGCCTTTCGTCAACGGCAATGGCAATGGCCATTACCAGAACGGTCAGGGCAACCAGGGCGGCGGTCAGCGCGAGCGGGGCGACCGGCAGGACTTCCGTTCGGACAATCGCGACCGCGACAATCGTGACAACCGCGAGCGCGGCGACAATCGCGATCGGCAGGAGCCGCGAGACCGGCAAGAGTCCCGCCAGGAGCCGCGCCAAGATTCACGTCAGGAGCCGCGTCAGGACGCGCGTCCCGAGGGCGAGCGCACTGACAACCGCGGCGGCGAGCGTCAGGAAGGTCGCGGTGAGCGGCCGTTCCGCCAGAATCGCGAAGGCCGCGGCGAACGTCGCGAGCGGGGCGATCGACAGGACCGTTCGACGCTGCCGCGTTTCGTGACCGGTGAGCCCGCCGAGGCGGCACCGGCTGCGGCCGAGGCGCCCCGCCCGGTCGATCCGGCCAGCGCGCCGCAGCCCGTGGCGGAATATATCGCGGAGGCTCCGGCCGTTGTGACGCCGCCAGCGGCCGCCCCTGCGCCTGCGCCTGCGCCCGTTGCCGCCGAGCCGGCCGAGGCTTCGGCGCCGCCGGCCGAGGAGGCAGCGCCCGCTGCTGATGAGGAAGGTTTCCGCCCGCGCCGCCGCCGCACCACGCGGGCGCGGACGCGCCGGACGGATGATGCCGAACCGACGCTGGACGTCGTCCCCGCCGTCGAGGAATGACCGAAACGAAAGCCTGAACGGGCATTCCGAGGACCAGGTGGCCGGGGCTTTCCCCGGCCATTTTCTTGTCGGCACCTCGTCCGTGCCGGTGCAGTGCCAAGGCGCCAGAAAACCCTTCGTAACCCCTTCCTGTTGCTATAGTGTCACACCATATCGATGGTGCTGGCGGATCTGACGATCGTCAGCGGGCCGGGCCGGCATGACTGGCTGGCTCATTCCAGAACGATCGGCTGCGCTTCACGGTTGAAGGCGTCCGAGACGGCCAGGAGGGACGATTTTGAATATTGAGAAATACTCCGAGCGCGCGAAGGGCTTCATCCAGTCGGCCCAGACGCTTGCGCTGACGCGCGGACACCAGCAGTTCGCGCCCGAACATCTCTTGAAGGTGCTGCTCGACGACGAGGAAGGTCTTGCCGCCGGCCTCATCGACAGTGCCGGCGGCCGCTCGCGCGAGGCGCTCGCTGCCAACGAACGACTGCTCGCGGCCATTCCAAGTGTCTCGGGCGGCGGGGCCGGCCAGCTTTACCTCGCGGCGCCGCTCGCCAAAGTGTTCGAGCAGGCGGAGCAGCTCGCCAAGAAGGCTGGCGACAGCTTCGTCACGGTCGAGCGGCTTCTGCTCGCGCTCGCGCTTGAGAAGGACGCGAAGACCGCGCAGGTGCTGAAGGATGCCGGCGTCACGCCGGTCGGCCTCAATCGCGCGATCGAAGCGCTGCGCCAGGGCCGTACGGCCGACTCGGCCGGGGCCGAAGGCCAGTATGATGCGCTGAAGAAATATGCCCGCGACCTCACCCAGGTGGCGCGCGACGGTAAGCTCGATCCGGTCATCGGCCGCGATGACGAGATCCGCCGCACGATTCAGGTCCTGTCACGGCGCACCAAGAACAATCCGGTGCTGATCGGCGAGCCGGGTGTCGGCAAGACGGCGATCGCCGAGGGCCTCGCCCTCCGGATCGTCAATGGCGATGTGCCCGAAAGCCTGCGTGACAAGCGGCTTCTGGCGCTCGACATGGGCTCGCTGATCGCCGGCGCGAAATATCGCGGTGAGTTCGAGGAGCGGCTTAAGGCGGTGCTCTCGGAAGTCACGGCGGCGAATGGCGGCATCATCCTGTTCATCGACGAGATGCACACGCTGGTCGGCGCCGGCAAGGCGGATGGCGCGATGGACGCCTCCAACCTGCTGAAGCCGGCGCTGGCGCGCGGCGAGCTGCACTGCGTCGGCGCGACCACGCTCGACGAGTATCGCAAGCATGTCGAGAAGGATGCGGCGCTGGCGCGGCGGTTCCAGCCGATCTTCGTCGGCGAGCCGACCGTCGAGGATACGATTTCGATCCTGCGCGGCATCAAGGAGAAATACGAGCTGCATCACGGCGTGCGAATCACCGATTCGGCGCTTGTCGCAGCGGCGACCTTGTCCAACCGCTACATCACCGACCGCTTCCTGCCCGACAAGGCGATCGACCTTGTCGACGAGGCCGCGGCGCGGCTCCGCATGCAGGTCGATTCGAAGCCGGAGGCGCTCGACGAACTCGATCGCCGTATCATCCAGCTGAAGATCGAGCGCGAGGCGCTGAAGAAGGAGACTGACCAGGCTTCGAAGGATCGGCTCGAGCGGCTCGAAAAGGAACTGACCGACCTCGAGGAGGAATCGGCCGCTTTCACGCAGCGCTGGCAGACCGAGAAGGAGAAGCTCAACTCGGCTCAGAAGCTGAAGGAGCAGCTCGACCAGGCGCGCAGCGACCTCGAAAAGGCACAGCGGACCGGCGATCTCGCGAAGGCCGGCGAGCTTGCCTATGGCACCATCCCAGCCTTGGAGCGCCAGCTCGCGACCGCCGAGAGCGCGCAGACCAGCGCGATGATGGAAGAGGCGGTGACGCCCGAGCATGTCGCGCAGATTGTCGCCCGCTGGACCGGTGTCCCGGTCGACAAGATGCTGGAAGGCGAGCGCGACAAGCTGCTGCGCATGGAGGACGATCTCGCCAAGCGTGTCGTCGGCCAGGCGGAAGCCGTTCACGCGGTGTCGACCGCCGTCCGTCGTGCGCGGGCCGGGCTGCAGGATCCGAACCGGCCGATCGGCTCGTTCATGTTCCTCGGACCGACTGGCGTCGGCAAGACCGAACTGACCAAGGCGCTCGCCTCGTTCCTCTTCGACGACGAGAGCGCGATGGTGCGCATCGATATGTCGGAATTCATGGAGAAGCACTCCGTGTCCCGGCTGATCGGCGCTCCGCCCGGCTATGTCGGCTATGAGGAGGGGGGCGCCCTCACTGAAGCGGTTCGGCGCCGGCCTTATCAGATCGTGCTGTTCGACGAGATCGAGAAGGCGCATCCGGATGTGTTCAACGTCCTCCTGCAGGTGCTCGACGACGGGCGGCTGACGGACGGGCAGGGGCGGACGGTCGACTTCAAGAACACGCTGATCATCATGACGTCGAATCTCGGCGCCGAATATCTCGCCAATCTCCGTGATGACGAGGATGTCGACGCGGTGCGCGAGCAGGTCATGAACGTGGTGCGCGGCCATTTCCGGCCGGAGTTCCTGAACCGGCTCGACGACATCATCCTGTTCCACCGCCTCAAGCGGTCGGAGATGGGGCGCATCGTCGAGATCCAGCTGAAGCGGCTGCAGTCACTGCTCGCCGATCGCAAGGTCACGCTCGATCTCGACGAGACGGCGCGGGCCTGGCTCGCCGAGAAGGGCTACGACCCGACCTATGGTGCGCGGCCGCTGAAGCGCGTGATCCAGCGCTACGTGCAGGATCCCATGGCCGACAAGATCCTGGCCGGCGAGATTCCGGATGGCTCGACCGTCAAGATCACGGCCGGGACCGACAAGCTGCTGTTCCTGCCGCGCACGGCCGAGACGGCCAAGGCTGCATAGCGACATCAGCGGCACGGGGGTCACTCGCTGACCCCGTGCGGCGCTTCCTGACAGCGCCGGCGCCCCGAGTTCCCGGGCGTCGGCGCTGTGCGTTTGTGCCCGCGCGTTGATTTCCATTGTCGGTCGTGATTGCTGGATCGCGGCGTGGACGTCCTATCCGGCCTGATGATCCAGCCTTCGTCGTTGCATCCGCTTTTTCCGAAAACCGGACGCCATTTTCCGGGCCGATGCTCTATCGTCCGGCAACGGTCAGGAGATGATAGGCGATGATCAGCAAGCCGGCGGCGATTCTTCTCGGTCTCATTCTTGCGGCTGGCTGTGGCCCGGCTTTCGCGGAGGACGGCGATTGCGGCGCGAGCCCTTGCGCCGGCGGGCCATGGCTGTCGCTGGCCGGGAACTGGCGCTTCGTTTCATCCATCGCGCAATGGAGCGTCGCCGTCGACGATTCCGGCCGGTTTCACGCCGAAGGGCCCCGCAGCGTCACGATCGGCAGTGAACAGGCGAGCTACATTTCGACGCTCGCGGGCACCATCAGCCACGATCACGTCGCCCTTTCGATCAAGGCCGACAACTTCTCGCTGCCGAATTTCGTCCCCGGGCCGGCCACCATCTGTACGGGCGTGCCCGCCGGGCCTGGACGCTATGAGGGAAGCTGCGCCAATGGCAAGCAGCGCCTCGGCTTTGCCTTCATCCGAGAAGGCGCGGCAACCCCGTGACCGCAAGCCTTCGGCCTCAGTTGGTGGCCGAGTCGTCGCTGGCCGCCGCGAACTTCGAGCCCGCCGGGGCACCCAGCAGGGCATCGATCCGCGTCTTCTCCGACTTGAAGTCGGCCAACATTTCGCCCTGCAGGACGCGGCCGCGCGGCAGGCGAACGCGCAGGGGATCGACCGGCTTGTCGTTGATGCGGACTTCGTAATGGAGATGCGGTCCGGTGGAGAGGCCGGTCGAGCCGACATAGCCGATGACCTGGCCCTGGCGGACCTTCACGCCCGGCCGGATACCGCGCGCGATGGACGACTGGTGGCCGTAAGCCGTCTCATAACCGTTCGTGTGCCGGATCAGCGTGAAGTTGCCATAGCCGGACGACCAGCCGGCCTTCTCGACGGTGCCGTTGCCAGCAGCCATGATGGGGGTTCCGCGCGGCGCTGCCCAGTCGACGCCGGGATGCAGCCGCACATAGCCGAGGATCGGATGGCGGCGATAACCGAAGGGCGAGCGGACGATGCCGACAGTCATCGGCTTGCGGACCAGGAACTTCTTGGCGCTGCGGCCGTCCTCGTCGAAATAGTCGACGACGCCGTCATCCTGTGAACGATAGCGATAATAGCGCTTTGTCGTGCCGTCGAGCGTGATCGAGACATAGAGAATTTCATCATCGACATCGCTCGCCCCGTCCTCCGGCAGCGAGTGGAAGACCTCGATGCTGTCGCCTGGAGAGATGCGCGACTGGAAATCGACGTCGTAGGAGAGGATCCGCACCAGTTCCGTGATCAGCGGCTCGGGAATCTGCTGCTCGCGCGCTGTCTCATAGAGCGAATCATAGAGATTGGGCATCGGACCGGCATCATCGGGCGCCGGCGCGTCGGCCGTATCGAATTCGGCATCCGTCGAGCCTTCCGGCTCGTCGGCGCGTACGAAACTGTCGTCGTCGCGGCGGGCGACGGTCGCCTGATGCACGCCCTGATCATAGAGCGAGACCCGGAGCGCGCGCACGGCATCCCCCTCGCGGGCGACGAGCAGGCGTAGTTTCTGGCCGATCTTCAAGTCGCTGAGATCGACGAGGCCGGACATCGCCGACACGATCGCGGTCGCGTCGCTGTCGCTGATGCCGTTTTCGGCCAGCACGGCCTGCAGCGGTTCCTTCTTGTCGACTGAAGCGATCTGCTCCTCGGTCTCGGTCGAGGGCGCCGATTTTGCGACGAAGGACACATTTTCCGGCACGATCTTGACGCCGAGCGCTGCAAAGGGATCGGCGCCGGTATCGCCGAAACTGAACCGTTCGGGATCGACATAGGGCATCGCCGCAATGACGCCCGGGCCGGCAGCCGGCGCGATGGCGCGGGCGGCCTCCTCAGCTTCGGCGACGGTGATGGCGGCTTCGTTCTTGTCTGCGGGCTCGTCGAGCGGGAACGGGCTCACCTTGACGGAGACTTCGCCTTCGACATCGGCGCCATAGATCTGGTCCTGGCCGACCTCGACGGGCGGAGCCGCGGCATCGGCTGTCGCATCCATCCCGTCGCCATCGCCGCTGCCATCGGAAGCTGCGGCGGGGTCGACGGGCACGCTGTCCTCGCCATCGCCGGATGCGCCCTCATCGCTGACGACGCCAAGCTTCTCACTGCCGGCGATCGGCGCTGGAGCCGGCGGGTTGCTCTCGGCGCCGGCGAGCTTCATGGGATCGAAGCGCGGCGCGTCGGCGCTCAGATCCGTGATGGTCGTTGCCAGCGCGGTGGTGATCCGCGCGAAAGGCTTCATCTTGATCAAATCACGGTCGCCCTGGCGGCTGACCGTGGAAACCTGGATCACCTGGCGATCGGAGACCGGCTCGCGCGTCGGCTTGATGCGATCGGCCTTATGGCCCGTGCCAAGCCCGTCGCCATGCTGGGCGCTGGCGAGACGGCCGATCTCGGGCGCGACAGCGAGCTGATGGCGGCCGTCGAGCGCTGCCATCAAGGCGCCGCCCATAAGGATGGTCGATGTCAGTCCGGTCAGGATGGTGCCGGTGAGCCAGCGGATCGAGACGGCGTGGCGCTGTGGCGCGCCCTTCTGAAGACCGACAGTGAGGGCGGGTTCGCGGCCGAGGTCGATCTCGTCGCTGATGCCCGCTCCGGCCGGTCCCCTGATGGCCGCGCCTCTCACCAAACCTCTCACGGCTCCGTCTTCTCCCGTCGCCGGTCCTTGTATGCGGCCGGCTTGCCATCAAAACGGCCCCAGCGAGGCCACGAAACTTGACGCCTCGACAGGGTCAAGTCAACGCGGCTCTCCGGCAAAGGCCAGCAAAACCGCCATGGGCTTGCGATCCGGTCGCAATAGAAGGTGCGCCGCCGCCGTGAGCGCTGCTTCCCTTGCGAGACCAATGAGGCTCGCAAGGGAAGAAACAACGAGCGCCGCTATTCCGGACGTCAGCCCCGGACGTTGTGAAAGAAGAGAGCGTGACGCGTCGCGCAGTCGCCCGCGCGAACTCGCTGTCTCGGCTCCCAAGATGTCATCAATATGGCCGGCGCCAGCGCGGACGGCGCGCGCCGGGATACGATCTGATGTGTGCCGTCAGCTGAAATGGATGCGCTGCAGAGGCGGCTCAGAAAATGCGTCGGCAGCATCGGCTGTGGAAAAGATGGGAGGATGCACGCCAGAATGGCGAGTTCCTGCCGTTCTTCTAACCTGCCGGCAAAGGTTATTCACAGCGGGAGGGCGCATTTCCGACCGTTCGATGCATTTTTCCGAAAGCCGTTGTTGACACCCGGGCCGGCAATCCGTAGATAACAACCACCGACGCGGTTGACGCAGTTGACGGCGGGCGGCGAACTCGTCTCCGAGTTTGGTTGTTTTGGGGCTTGACTGGCTGCCGAGAGGTGGTTAGAAGGGCGCCATCGCTGCCGGGAACGGAAGCGGTTCTGGCGAGCTTGATGACTCTGCCAAAGAGTTTCTCGGAAAGCTGCGAAGCTTTCTGGTGGAAGCAAGCCGGTGACGGCGGTTTCCTCTGATCGACGGTTTATTCCGTCTGTTGTTTGACAATTGCATAGGAAGAAAGAGAAACGTAGGCGGCGTTGTCCTTGCGGGGATTGAGCGGCTCGAAAGGGTTGTTTGGTTCCGGAGATTACGACG
>Ga0182736_1000167_pt1 | contig 128705 bp, 106 predicted proteins | sample eDN5th30CKraftBY_FD_128882 | JGI IMG/M metagenome (GOLD analysis project Ga0182736, IMG submission 128882) | Enriched backyard soil microbial communities from Emeryville, California, USA - eDNA 5th pass 30_C Kraft BY (version 2) (version 2) | ecosystem: Environmental > Terrestrial > Soil >... | reverse complement strand
TTCTGGCAGTCCCTGGGCCTGCCATCGTTTGTGAACCAGACAACCTGACCAGCCGAACCGCCGCGGTACGGACCCGTATGCCCGGTGGTGTGGGAGGGGGGATCATTCCCCCCTATCCCGATTCAGGCGGTGAACAGGGCTGTCAGGCCGGGGGCGTCGATCAAGGGAGAATGATTTCTCCACCAATGGTGAAGGCGCTGATGGTTCGATTGCTGTACTTGATATTCGACACGATATCCGGAGTGATGGTCGTTCCGTCATCCAGGGCGTTGAACCGGATGGACCGATCCGCGGCACCAATGCCGCCGATCCAGATCAGGTTATACCCCACTCTCAGATTGAGCCAGCGGTTCATCTGAACATTGACATACGCATCCAGGTCGAAGGAGGGAGCGAAGGTTGTCTTCTGCCGCTGTGATGATGTGACACCGATTCCGTCGATGACTCCCGGAGGTGAGCCTGGATAAAGCACGTTCGTGGTGTTGACGGTCGACTTGGCGATGTTGGATCCAAAGGCGATCCGCTCCTGCAGCCCCAATGTCAGGAACCCTTTCTGGATTTCCGATCGCAGTCCGATCTCCATCATTTCCCGCTGGTTCTTCGTGTTGGACTGGATCCAGTTGGACTGCGTGGGCAGAATCCCGGCTCCATCGAAGAAGTTCGAACGGTTGTCGAAACTGCCTCCGAATCCGAGATTCTCGCCGTATTCTTCATGGCGATATCCGACGATCGGCTGCAGTCGCAGCCCTTCATCCGGATTCTTCCAGTTGAAGACCAGCGCGACGTCACCCGCTTTCACGTTGGAACGATAAGAACTCGCGAAGCCGGCATCGTATGTCGCACCATAGCTGGTGTACTCCCCGTTGATGGTGACCGGCATCAGCATCAGTGTGGAAGGCTCTTGACCCCATTGGTTCGGAGCAGTCGAAGTTGCAGGGAACATCGAATGAGTCAGTTGATCATTCTGTTCTTCGTACTGCCAGAGACGTCCTTCGATTGAGAACGCCTTTGCGACGGGAATCCCAAAGCTTCCGCGAATTCCCTGGGCATCCCTCCACTTCACGTCTTTGGTCGAAGGGACGACTGCCATGATTTGAGTGCCGTCTCCCAGCGTCAACTCGAACTGTTGTGAGGGATCTGAAATGAAGGTGTCGACTAGACCGCCTCGAATAAACGGGGTTCCCATCAGTGTCGGATTTTCGTGACTGATGTTTGCGTGCAGATACTCGAGCCGTCCCCAGGTTCCCCGGAACATTTCCTTGGTGTTGATCATCACCCGGGAACCGAAATCCTCAGGGTAAGTCAATGCCCGGTCAGCCGGCAGGAGGTCCTCATAGAGTGAACTCTGGCTCGGGAGAGAGTATCCGTAGGGGTCGACCGGTCCGGGCCCCCATTCCTGCGCAGACGCCAGCCGCCCGGCAAAGATGCTGGCAATGATCAGCCATTCATAGGGAACACGCATGTTTTCGAACCTCCGCCCCGCCTGTTTGGCCCGGGCAGTCTGCTTCAGGCTTTGTTCAAGTATTGCATTCGAATCACGTCACCCTCTCCGTCAGTCTGCAACAGGCCGTTTGCCCGCCTGGTCGCCATGCAGCAACGCGTCGTTGACGGATTCTGCGCTGAACGTGGCTGCCGGGAACTGGAAAGTCAGGAGCCGGTTTCCCGCCTGAACTTTCTGCAGTGTCGCGTCCCGTACCCCGTCCTTCTGATCTCCCGTGATGTGTTGCCTGTTCTGGCGAACGGACAATCGGTCGGCCGCGCAGGAAATGCAGCGCCGTCACACCTCGTGCGATATCGAATTTATCGGCTGTATCGTTCAGCAGGTTTGTAGGAAAAGTAAGAATTCCTCCTTCCGGATCGGTCATGCGGATTCTGCCGCAGGCCGTGACGGGGACATCAACGAAAACAGGGCAGAATCCCCGCTTCCACGGAGATCCTGCCCTGTCAGAGTCAGGTGCCGGAATCGTTACTTCGACGCGGTGTTGAACCCGAAGTCTCTCCCCAGGCTCCGCCAGACGGAGTGAATGTGGTTGGCCTTGTTCCCTTCAATTCCGTCCTGATAGTTCACCAGTTCCAGAACGAACGTCGGTCCTTCGACCCGATACGAGTGACCCACTCCCGGCTTGGTCGCCCCGAGCCAGGAAAACCGGATGTTGTCGATGCCCGCAGCCTGAATCTCCTTCAGACGCTCCTGAGCCACGGGATTCGCCAGATGCCCGGCATATCCTTCCAGCAGGCTCCAGAGAATCGCTTTCTGGGCGTCTGTCAGCTCTGCCGCTGAGATTCCTTCCGTCGGAGCGCTGGGAGGATTCGCTTTTCCGACATTGCGGTAGTCGGCCGGAGCGGCAGCAGAAATGATGGCCTGGGCCTGTTGTTCGGCATTCAGGGCGTTGATGAGATCGAACGCCAGCTGTTCTTCTTCGGTCAGAGTCCGGATCCCGACCTGTGGTCCTTTTTCGACAAACAGGCTGACAATCGCCGGGTTCGCTCCCCAGAAGCTGGGGGAGTCACCAAGAACAACACCATCCTGAATCACAAAGTTCAGGGACAGGTGATGGCCTTCGAAGCTGTATCCCCAGGTTCCTGTCATCGCAGGAGTTCCGAAAACCGTCAGGAAGTACCGTTCCGGGTCACGCAGATGACCGTTCTTCAGGTGCTTTTCCCCTTCGCGGAGATTGTGCTCCAGGTTCATGATCTGACAGGCTTTGGAGTAACCGACTTCACTCAACGACGCCTGCAGAAGCTTGTGGCACAGTTCCCGCTGGGGAAGAGACATCTCCCGCAGCTGGATTCCCTTACGGTGTGCTTTGGGAACATTGGTCCAGTCGACCCGTTGCGGGTCCTCAAAACTCATCGTTCCCTTGGCTTTTTCCGCCTCGCTCAGGCTGGCGAGATAATTCTGGGCGGCCGTGACCATGTGCTGAGCCACGCCGGAAGTCGGAGATTCAGCAGCCGGCAGCGGCACGATCCAGCCGGCGACTGCCAGCCATGCAACCAAAGGAAAGAGATGTTTCATGGAGTGTGCTTTCATTCAGGAGGGACATCATGCAGAATCCCCAGAGTATAGCGCACACTTCAACCGGGATCTATGCAACCGGGGACGTGACCGTCAGGCGAAACGACGTGTGGCCGGAATGTCGCCCAGGTGATCTTCCCGGTTCGCGTCCGTCAGCACCGGGTCATCACACCGTTACTTGTTTCACCGTTACTTGTTTCACCGTTACTTGTTTCCCTGTCCCAGAAAGCTGAACAGGCGACGCTTCGGTTTCTCGGTCGTCTCTTCGACGGTCGCGGCGGCATTTCGGCCATGTTCGAGCTGACTGGCGAGTTGCTGAATCGATTTCGTAATCCGGGACTTGGGGAACTCTGTGACCAGTGGCACCCCATTGTTCCGCGATTCTGAAACGATGGCATATTCGTTGGGAACCTGAAAGAAGACTTCCCGGCCGATGGTTTCGAGAGCCTTGGTCAGGCTGATCTGCGCATCTCCCATTCCGGTCCGGTTCACAATGACACGAATTTTGTCTCCCATCCCCTGTTCCTCAAGGAACTGATTGATCCGCACGACGTTTCGCAGGCAAGGGAGATCCAGCTGAGTCACGACCAGGATATGGTCAGAGACTTCCATGGCGGCCTTGTCGAGCGGAGAAAACGACTTGCTGACATCAATGATGAGATGGCTGAATGTCGCTTTCAGCAGCGCGATCACCCGCTGTAACTCGTCAGGGCTCAACGGAGCATGCGAGTCCATGTGGACGGGACGGGGGAGCAGAAATGCGCCGCTGGCGTGCTGGGTCAACGACCGTTTCAGCATCGAGAAGTCGAGCCGGTTGATGTTGTCGGCGACATCCTGAATGGTGTAATCCGGGATAATGTCGAGCCAGACATCGGCGTCACCCAGTGCCAGATCGAGATCGATGATCGCGACGCTGTTTGTCTTTGATGCGGCCAGTGCGCAGCCCAGATTCACTGCCAGCGAGGTACAGCCGACTCCGCCGCCGGAACCGGCGACAGTGATGACGCTGGAGCTGCGGCTTCGGCCTTCTTTTCCACCGGTCGACGAGTGAATCCGTCCCAGCGCCGCCAGAAAATCATCAAGGTTCAACGGTGAGCTGAGAAACTCTTTGGCTCCATTTCGCATCGCCTGGAGAATCAACGCTCCTTCCTGTGAGCGACTGACGGCCAGGACCTGGCACTGCGGTGTTTCACGTGTCAGTTCACTGATCAGGGCCAGGGCCCGAGGCGGTTCGGAATCCAGGGAGACCAGAACGATCTGCGGCTGAGTCTGCTTCACGATATCAGCGAAAAACTCATATCGGGCACATTCGGCTTCCAGCCAGACCGAGTCGATTCCCAGCAGCAGGTTTTTAATCGCACTGCGGGAGGAGTCGTTGGGGTCAACGATGGCAAGACGATTGACGTTGCTCATGGCACGGACACTTTATCTAAGGCAGACAACAGGCGGTCGTTGAAATTCAACAGTTTCCATCTCATTGCCGGCTCAACGGGGCACGACAACTGGAGAGCACCGTGACGGCAAACAGGGAGTCACTCCACTCAGTTTGAAAGAGAACTCCCCCGATTGGCTGTGGCGGAACGAGGTTCGATCATCCCCGGCAATTCCCGGTCAACAGCAGAACTGCTTCGAGTCTTTGTTCCCTCGGCGGTCGAGACCTCTCCCGTTCCTGAAAATCGGGATTGTGTCGTACTCTTCTCACGGCTTGAGCGGGGATCACTTCCGCTGAACGAAGATCGGAACGGGTCGGCGGTGGTCGCTTTGTCACTTCCCGCCGAGCGTTCTCCACTTGTCTGCTGAATGTCGCCGCGGACAGGGGGACGGGGGCGGACAGTGACCGCCGGCACCGGCTCAATGCCGTTCGACATGCCGGGCGGAGTCATCAACTGATATGCGGGAGGGCAGTTTCCGTTCGGACATTCCGGACCAAAGACGGGCAGCTCCAGATTTCCATCGAGGAACAGTTCCCGCATGGTCGGGTCACTGGAATTCAGGCCGGGACCACCCGCCGGAACCTGATGGGTCTGCATCGGAGACACCATCTGCGGCGTCACCAGGATGACGAGTTCGGTTTCCCCTGTCTGAAAGGATTTTCGGCTGAATGCGGCACCGATCCAGGGGAGTTCTCCCAGGAACGGAACCCGATGGATCGAGCCTTGCTTTCGGGTGGAGATCAGTCCGCCGATCATCAGTGTTTCACCAAAGCTCATCTCGACCTGCGTGTTGACGCTCCGGCTGGCGACACCGGGAACCAGTGCCCCGTTGATCGTCAGGGTATTACTGAAATCCCGTTCGCTGACTTCGGGCGCCAGATCGAGCCGCAGGCGTCCGTTCCCCAGGATGATGGGAACCGCTTCCAGTTTCACTCCAATTTCTTTCCACTCGATGCTCAGGTTTCCGAATCCCTGCGGCACCGGGACAGGGAATTCTCCACCGGAGTGGACAGTCGCAGGACGACCGCTGGTGGTGACCAGGATGGGCTCGGCCAGCACCTTGGCAAGTGACTCGGTCTGTAGGGCGTGGATGAATCCCTGGAAGATGTTGTTGTTTCCGGTAATGGCAAACTGCAGGTTCGACTGCGTCAGCGCGAGCGGGTCCACGCGCGGCATTGGCGGCCCACCGAACGGGAGGACGTTGTTCGGCGGATTCAAACCGGCCAGTGGAGCCAGCGATCCGACGCCGTTGTACAGATAGTATTGCTGACCGGTCATCAGGAAGTTGAAGCCCAGTTCCCGCAACTTGGTGCGTTGAACTTCAATGACTTTGACGTGCAGTTGCACCTGGCTGGGACCGGCGACAGTCAACTGGGGCTGAACGATCGGATAGAACTGTTCTGCAACACCCATGATCAAGGGAATCTGCGAAGGCTCTGTCACCCAGCCGCGCAGAACGACGCCGTCCCGGATTCCGACAACCTCGATCGACGTTCCCGGAAACAGACGGTCCAGGTAGGCCTTCAGTTCCCGGGTATCGGGTTCCACGAAGACTTCGAGATTGTGGACGTTGTCATATTCGTCGATCAGTTTCAGCGACGTCACGCCGTGCTGATCGGCATGCAGTCGGACACGATGGGGAGACAAGGCCGAAACATTGATCTTGGTCTGATCGAATCCGTCCACGATTTTGATGCGATTGCCCAGTTCGAGAACACGTGTTTCCAGGACGCGTAACTGGAGCTTGGTGAACGGACCCGTGACTTGAAAGATGGTTTCCCCCGGCTGGACGCTCGGTTCCATCAACTTGGGAACCGGAGTCGCAGGCACTGCCGGAGCGGGGACGGCCCCCATCGGAGTGGAGATCGGTGCGGGGGGGGCAATCGGCGGAAGCGGAGGTTGAGCCTGAAGTGAACCCGGCAGCGACAAAGAAGCCGCGAAACCCAGACACTTCACCGCTCTGGAAAGATAGTTTGACATTTCGATGCGCATCCTTGCACCTTCGTTCCCAACAGAATTCGCCAGCCCGTGTTCCTCTTCGATGACGTCTGATGTGAAGACTGTGTCACCGATTGTCGGAGACAACACCGTCTGTCTTCATCTGACGCCGTCTCGACTGAACCTGAACTCCTGCTCGTCTGGGTTCACTCAGAGAGTTCCACCGCAACATTCAGGGGGCCGCAGTCCAGTCTGTTCTTCTCCGATCGACTCGTGTCCTCTGGTCAACGTCCTGATGGATTCCAGAGAAACGGTTTCATTCGGGTCTTGAAAATCTGTCGTCTCATTACCGTTGCCGTTGTCAGTCGTCGGTCCATCAACGCGTTACTTGATCCCGGCGGGTGTCGACTCGGTGATCTCAAACTGTTGTGGAGTTTGGGAATTCCCGTTGAAAACCGTCACCGTCCACATCGGGACCGCTGGGGCAACCGGCGTGCTGACCGGCTCTGGAACAGTGGCCTGTCCCTGCTGGTCCAGAAATTGACCGACAGACGGATTTTCGCTGTTTTGATCTGCCAGCTCAGGATCCCGGTGGTCGTACAGGCTCATTTCTTCATCCCGACTTCCAACCGTTCCCTGCAACTCTTCCATCAGTTTTTCATTCACTTCCGAAGCCTGGGCGAGTTCATCGTCTCCACGGCGTCGCCATGACAGGCTCAGTGTGCCTTTGCTCTGGGCAAGAATCACATAGCCTGCCTGTTCCGGGCTCAACAACAGTCCGACGTTCTTGGCCCGTGCCGTTTTCGATTTCTCGTCCAGTTTGCTCGCGGTCAGATCGTCGGTGTTGAAGACTTCGACATATTCCAGCAGGGTTTTCGTCTTCGAAACCCTCACGCCACGTTCTGCCCGTCCCTGATAGGTCACGAGGACGTCAACACGATCTCCGGGACGCAACAGTCCGCTGATGGTGTGTGTGTCGTTGACCGGAATGGAAATGACGCGCATCCCTTTGGGGATGGCGACGGATTTTCCCCAGTCGCCTGGTTCGGTCAGTTTGGAAATCCGGACGACGTCTCCCGCAGTCAAGGGAACACGTGCCGCCCGTTCTTCATACTGCTGTACTGTCTGGACAGAGTCCTTCTGGAGCGAACTGGTGGGAAGCTCCTTAAAGGCCGTATTGTCCGCAGTGATCTTCATTCCCGTCTCGATATTCTCCAAGGCCACGAGAACCTTGGTCATGGGGACCTTGGCGGTTCCCCGCTGACCTGTCATGGCCTGCTGAACGCCGAACATGGCGATCAGCCCGCATCCGGCAGCAACAGCAAGTAACACTAATGTTTTGGGTTTCATTTCAGCCCCTTGACTCTCGTGTTGAGAACACCAGCGCAATCGGGGACAAAATGAGTCGACTCAGAATCTGAATCGGCACTTCCCGGCGAGGTGCTTCAATCTATGACGGTTATATCGGTTAAAATGGTCAGGACGACTCTGACGAATAACTCTCCATGGTCCCCAGTCTTCCTGGATTTCGATCCGGCGTTCGACCTGCCAGATTCTGCAACAGCCGTCCGTGGCTCTGCCGTTCGGCAGAAACTGCAGATGATCCGCGTGCTGCCGCAGGATCCATCCGATGTCTTCAGCCCTGACGAAGTGGCCCGTTGCCTCTGACCCGGGGAGCTTTGATCCCCGTTCGATGGAAGTCACCTCCGCCCGTCAGCGGAGATGTCGACGCTTCGAATTTGGAAAGGCTGATCCGTTCGGCTGGGCTTCCCATTGCATTGTGCTCCGCTAGGGCGTGTGGACAATCAAAGTGGCCTTTTCCCATGAAAATCCGAAATTCGAAGCACCAAATTCGAAACAAATCCAAGATGCCAATGACCCAAACAGACAGACCGTCAGAGGGTTTTGAATTTGAAATCTTCGAATTTGTTTCGAATTTCGAATTTCATGCTTCGAATTTCTCTCTGCCAGACCATCGTGAAAATGTCCACACTTCCTAGATCATGCCGGAGTAGAAAAAGTATCCGATGGATCCGATGCAGATGGGGATTCCATAGGGGAGCAGCAGCATCCGTGGTTTCCGTTCTGCGGCGATTTCAGACAGTTTGCGCGGGTTCTTCACGGTCATGAATTCGGTCATGATGATCAGGAAGTTTCCGTAGTGCTTGTCCCAGGCGCGGCGCGTCAAAACCATGACGATGGCCATCACGGCACCGACCACGACTGTGGCGATGAAGGCGTACCAGGTCACGGTCGCTCCCAGCCAGGCACCGATTCCGGCCATCAGTTTGACGTCCCCGGCACCCATTCCCCCGACGGCGTAGAGCGGCAGCAATGTCAGCAGCCCGACAACCATTCCGAGCAGGCCGAAGCCGAGTCCGGCCCAGCCGTCAGTCCAGGTGCAGTACACCAGTCCTGACAGGACCATCGGGAAGGTGATCCAGTTCGGAACACGCAGTTCCTTGCCGTCGATGTAAGCGGCCACAATCAGCACCAGGCACACGAATTTGACGTGCCAGTTCTCAATCAGCAGTGTTTGCCAGTCCATGTTGGTCGAACCTTTCGGGAGCTGGCGGACCGGCACACCACCGGGACCCGCCGAAGCCAATGAGGGGATTTTGATCAGGCACTTCGGATGTCATCATCCAGGAGTGAGGGATGTCCGCTTTCCGTTTTCTGAAAAACGAATGGCAGACCGCTCTGACGTCCCGTCCGCAACACCCGGGGAAATTACAGCTTTCCGCCGTATCCCTGAGTCGGGAGGAAAAACAGGGCTGCCCCCGCCATAAAGAACGGGATCATCTGCAGAGTGCTGAGATCCAGCCAGTAGGGCAACATATGTCGAATCCTCGTGTTCAGTTTCAGGTGATTTGACTTCAAAAATCCGTACCGGTTTTGATCCCCGGGAGAAGAAGGACAGGCCGTCCGATGGAACTGATTCCTGACGAACGGCCTGTTTCCTTGATCTGCGAGGCAACCAGCCCGTCCCAGTGGATTACTGGAGGGCGGTTCCGATTTCTTCGAACTTGACGTTGGCGTTTGTTCCAATCGCACGGATGGCGGTCAGGCAGACGATGACAATCAGAGCGAGCATCACTGCGTATTCGACTGCCGTTGGGCCGTCTTCAGATTTCAGAAACTTCTTCACACTCTGGATCATGTTGTTCATTTTGGGTCTCTCTTTTGTTTTTGGTCGGGCTCTCACCCCTCGACCGTATCACCTAGTCGCAGTCCACTCGGTCATTGAAGTGGAAATTCACTGCGTCTGAGCGTCTTGAAAAATCGGGAAAATCTCCCGGTCAGCGAATCCGGATCGTTTATTCGGTTTCGCCAACAACAGAAACCTAGGTCGAGTTTGAGGTAACGCAAATGCGACAGAACGATTTTTGCGTGACGCCCCTGAAAACAGGTGGAGCAGGTTGCCTCGGTCTGCCGGCGGTGTTGCAAAATGAAAACGGGATGCCCGAATTCGCGGCATCCACAGAATGGGAAATGACGGAGGATTCACCATTTCTTCAGGTCGGTTTCAAAAAGTGCGGCGATCGACCGCGTGGAGAACCGTCAGGATCGATCCGCTCGTCAGAATCCGTATGTCTGGACCGCTTGAGCCCGTTCCCCAAAAAATCTCTCAGTGAGCCGGTGACATCTCTCTGGACTGTGGCCGAACGGTGGCCGATTTGTGACTGCCGAGGAATTCCCTTGCTCGCTAGACTGGAATCTCTCACGAGACCGTCGGTCGGTTTCTGTCGTTTGAGATCTGGGTGTTGTGTATCAGAAGTGACTGCCATGTTCTCCTTTCCGTTGCCGTTCCGATCATTGAGTTTTGGGATTTGCCTGGTGTGTCTGGCCGGAGGCTCTCCATGCGCTATGGGTGAAGACCCGGCGACTCCGGCATTGCCTGCCGGCGTGACAGTCGAAGCGGCCGGGTCTCCGGAATCCGTCCTGCGCCAGTTCATGATGGCGATGGTGACGGGGGATAAGGACACGGCAAAGAAGCTGGCACAACCGAACAAAGAGTTTGATGAACTGCTCAACATGATTCCGGCCCCTCCGGCCGACAAAGTGGAGCAGATGAAAGCGGTCTTCCAGTTGATCCCGATCACGCCGCTGAAAGTGGGAGAGCAGTTCACACTTCCGAACGGACAGAAAGTGACCGTTGACACAAAAATGGTCACCGAGAAGAAGCAGATGCTGATGTTCCCCGGTAATCCGATTCCGTTGACTCTCGTTAAAGACGATTCCGGTTGGAAGGTGGACACCACACCGATGGTGCAGGCCCGGAAGGCCGCCAGGAAGGCCATGGAAAAACAAATGAAGTGACGGCGAGCGCAGGGGGGCACTTCTGTGGAAATCCCAACGAGCCTGAGAGCCTGAAATTCCCAGGCTCTTTCATCTCACTTGCGAATCGCTTTCGCCGCCAGCGGATCTTCCGGCCAGGGATGTTTCGGGTAACGGCGCGCGAGTTCTTTTCGCACGACCGGATACGTGTTCTTCCAGAAGCTGGCGAGGTCATCCGTCACCTGCTGCGGCTGACGATTGGGACCGAGCAGGTGCAACAACACTTTGACTCCCCCTCCGGCGATCCGTGGTGAGTCCGTTAATCCAAACAACTCCTGAATCCGCACGGCCAGTACGGGGGGCCTGCCGGAATCATACTGGAGTCGAATGGCACTCCCGCTGGGAACCGTGATTCGCTCGGGGGCTTCCCGGTCGATCACTTGCCGCTGCTGCCAGGAAAACCGATTGTGAATCGCACTGCTCCAGTCGGCCCGTTTCAGGTCGGCAAAGGAACGGCACTGATCGCACAGTTGCCGCAGGACCATCTGGAGTTCCGAGTCATCGCACCGTGGCAGTTCCAAGTCCGGCATCCAATCCGCAAGAGACTGAACTCGCTGAAGAAGGTTCTTGAGGTCTTCATTCTCCACCGGGAACACCTGTTCCCACTGACGTCTGGCTTCCTGAAACAGCAACTCGGCCGGCGCGTCACCGGCAGGGAGTGGAGTGGGGGATTCGGAAAGAATCAGGTCTTCGAAATAGTTTCTCTGTCGAGCCACCACCTGTTTCTGAGTCGGGTGAAAGAACAGATCCGTCTGCGTCCGGAGCGAGCGGGCAGGCAGCCATTCCGGAAGAATCTGCGACGCCTGGCGGACCAGTGCGTCCGTCTGTCCGGCATCGACATCGGTACACAGAAAAAAGTCGCCGCGCCGGACGGTCGACTGCGGAGCCAGTTTGACTCCCCGCCCGCCGACCATCAGTCCCTTCTCGCTGCCGGGTGACCGTCGTTTGGCCACCCGATCCGGAAAGGCCAGAATCAGCGCCTGCACCAGCAGATCCGCAGGCGAACAGGAATCCTCCTGAACCGCTGGGGTGGGGAGTTGGAGATCCTTCAGTTCCTGCAGCAACTGGTCTCGAACACGCGCCAGATGTGAAGCCGCTCCGCGATGCAGTGTTCCCCATGGAAAATCGACGGCACCGCTCCGTTCGGATTCTTCCAGAGCCGCGAGACGGTCGAGAGTGTCGGATTGTGAGTGATGAGAGACCGTCGTCGCCGTTGCCGCGCGGGGTTGTCCCGGTCGCGGCCGCATAAACGGATCCCGTTCTTCCAGCAACGCTCCGAGCCACGCGGCCCGTCGGGACTGCCCGAACTGATGCCCGGCCAACAACAACCTCGCGATGCGGGGATGCCCGGGGAGACGCGACATCTGCTGTCCCAGCAACGTCAGTCGACCGGAATCATCACAGGCCCCCAGCTGAACCAGCAATCGTTCCGCCTGATCGAGCGCCTCTTCTCGCGGAGCTTCAAACCAGGGGAACTGTCGGGCATCCGGTTCTCCCCAGCTGCGAAGTTGCAGCAACGGACCGGCGAGGTCGACACGCCGGATTTCCGGTTCCGTCTGTTCCGGACGGTGACGGTGCGAGACTTCGTCCCAGAGTCGCAGGCACAGTCCCGGTGCGGTCCGACCGGCCCGGCCGGCTCGTTGGTCCGCCGATGCCTGAGAGATCGGTTCGAGATCCAGTCGATCCAATCCGACCAGGGGATCGAACCGCAGAACACGGGCGACGCCGGTATCCACGACGGCCGTGACCCCGTCAATGGTAATGGAGGTTTCGGCGACATTGGTCGCCAGTACGATCTTCCGCTGCGACGAAGGGGACAGGACCCGATCCTGTTCTTCAGGAGGGAGATCGCCGTACAGCAAGCCAATACTGGCTCCCTGCCGACGGGCAAAGTCTTCCAGCTCGCGCGCCGTCCGATGAATTTCTCCGACCCCCGGGAGAAAAACGAGGACATGTCCGTCAGTGCGGGCAAAGACCTGTTCGACTCCACCGGCAGCCAGTTCCACAGGCGCTCGGCGGTCCCGCTGTTTGAGATACTCGATCTCCACCGGGTAGGTTCGGCCGAGACTTTCAACAACCGGAGCCCCTTGCAGGTATTGTGCGATCGGCGCAGGTTCCAGACTGGCCGACATCACGACAATCTTCAAATCCGGCCGCACTTCCTGACGGATCCGGGAAACCATGCCTAGGGCCAGATCACTGTTGAGATTCCGTTCGTGGAATTCGTCAAAGACAACAACTCCAATCTCTTCGAGAAACGGATCTGTCTGCAGTTTTCGAAGCAGAATCCCTTCGGTCACGACGAGGATGCGCGTGTTCGCTCCAGATCGGGAATCAAATCGCACCTGATAGCCCACTTCCTCCCCTGGTTTGACTCCCCGTTCGGAGGCCATGCGGGCGGCAGAGGCCCGCGCTGCCACGCGGCGCGGCTGCAGCATCAGAATCTGTCGGGAGTCGGCAAGCCCGGCGTCCAGAATCGCAGGCGGAACCTGAGTGGTCTTTCCGGCACCCGTGGGAGCCCTCAATACGAGCTGCCCGTGTTCGCGCAGCTGACGGAGGATCTCAGGCAAGACGTCATGGATCGGAAGCAGATTCGGCACCGGAGAACTCAACAGGTGTCAGAGGGTTTGAGAAACAACAGCCGGCATCAGCGTGCAACGTCCTGCCAGGACCGGATCTGATCCATCTGACGCTCGGACATCGGAAACGGACGGTCAGTCGGCAGTGGAACCGGAACGAGTCTTCGCAACACGGTCGTCAATAAATCCGGAAGCCCGGTCAGCGTCAATGCGGAAACGGGAACACCTGCGAGTTCTGATGAGGCGGGTGCCGGTGCGAGATCGGTTTTATTCCAAACCAGCAGATGGGGGGGACAGACCTGAATCAACTCCCGTTCTTCCGGCTGAACTCCGGTGGATGCGTCCAGCACGATCAGAACCAGATCCGATTGTTGCAGACGAGACCGGGCCCGCTCGATTCCCGCCGCTTCGAGAGTCGATTCGGTTTCACGCAGTCCCGCGGTGTCTGAAAACCGGATGGGCCAGCCCTCGACCGCTGTTTCGACAGAGACCACATCCCGTGTGGTGCCAGGCTGATCGAAGACAACCGTCCGTTCGTATCCCACCAGTGCATTCAACAGTCGCGACTTTCCGACGTTGGGGCGCCCGCAGATCACGACGTCCCAGGGAGTCAGAAGATGTTGTGCCTGTCGTCCGAGAGAGAGCATGTCCTCAATCTGCTGCTGCCGTTCCAGTGCAGGCAGCGCGGGCAACGCGGCCAGCGCATCTGGAAACAGCGTCAACTGCCGCAAGGCATGATGAACTCCCAGTCGTGTCGTGGCCCGTCGTATGACGGCACGGCATTCCGATTGAACGGCCGAGAACTGTTCCCGCTCCCAGTCATCCGGTGAAATGATCTGAGTTCCGCTGGACTTTAAATCATGGAGAATCCGCTGCACGGCGGCCTGACCCCCATGACAATGAATCTCCGCCAGCGACGGAGACTGCCGGACGACGACGACATCCTCCTGAAAGTCGCGTCCCCAGTTTCCATAGTTGATCCGACCGAGCTGCTGCTCCTGAATCGGTTTCCCGTTTGCGGCCTGAAAGTGCAGATCCAGGACATCGAGAACTCCCGAGACGGAGACGGTCGCAACGGCGCCACGTCCTCCCGGCGTGAGCGGACTGGCAGTTGTGGAAGGGGGGATCGACGGGCTCATGTCGGGACCACCTGATGAGCAATCGCCGCCAGTGCCCGCAGCGCCAGTTCGTCAATCTGACGGGATGCACTCAGGTAGGGAGCGACGATTCGCGAGGCTCCGCCGGTCAGCAGTAAAAGCGGAGGGACCTTGGCCGTCCTCCTCAGCCAGTCAGTCTCACGCTGAATCAACTCACGGATGGCTCCGAGATGTCCCCAGTACAATCCGCTGGCAATGGCGGCTTCCGTATTCCGCCCCAGTGTGGCCGGTTCCTGTTTGAGCAGTTCCCAGACATCGATATGCGGCAGCGTCGTTGTCGCTTCGTACAGAGACTTTGCCCCCAGCAGGATCCCCGGCAGGATTGCTCCTCCGCGAAAGACTCCATCGGCATCAATCGCATCAATCGTGATCGCCGTCCCCGTTCCAATCGTGATGGCCGGTTGCCCGGCTCCCCGCAGCAGATTCGCAGCGACCGCATTCAGCAGACGATCCATGCCGACCTTGTCAGGAAAATCGACGTCCACTTTTAACGGGAGCCTGCTTTTGTCGGTGAACAGAACCGGCGTCGTCAACGACGAAGGCCACTGCCTGATGACCTCTTTCGCCTGAGGAACGTGTGTTCCGATGACGATCGGAGTTCCCCGGGCGTCCCAGCGACCGATTTTCTCCCAGTCAATTGGTTGATCGTGCCGCACGGCGAGCGAGTCAACAATTTCCGGAAGCGGCGTCTGGGACACGCTCCGACACACCGCAAACTTGGTGCGGGTATGTCCAACATCAACAACCAGACTCAGTTCGACCACAAAACCATCCTGACCAGACAAACATGAAGACTCAGAGCTGTTCGCCCCTGACCATTCCTCCAGCGCGTGATGAGACACTGTTCTCCACGCGGCAGGGATTCGACCGTCCGGGCAGATATCCTATCGGTTCATTCTCCGGTGATCGACTCGGCACCTGTCATTTTCCGGAACGGGAACCGTTTCACGTTGGTGAAGCCGCGTCGAAAACGGTGATCTCCTCAATCGTCGAACCAGACAGAAATTCCGTGAGCTGCCCGGAAATTCCCTGACCAGTTTCACCTGCCTGACCGGGATTCACTGGAAATCTGTGACGGAAGCGAGGGGGCCGGTTCGGGATTCCCGGCCGTTCACCGGGAATTTCAACTGGCCGACCTCTGACAGATGTTTTAAGATTCATCAGAGTCTGACGGTTGTTTTATCGAGAGCAGACACGTCCGGAATGGACGCCATACTCGTGCTCGAAAGGGAACAGGACGCATGCAAACGGAACGTTTTGATCGTCGAATCACCTGGTTGCTGGCCGGAACCGTTCTGGGAATGGCGATCGCCTATTATTGCCCCGCCGAACCGGCCTATGCTGAAACGGCCTCAGCCGGCGAACGTTTCGCAATGGCGACCTGCTCGACAATTGCACTGAACAGCGAAGCGGTCTTCGTTCTCGACATGGTGACGGGGCGTCTGATCGGAGCAGGATACAGCACTCAGGGGGGACGATTCACCCACAGCTGGGCACGCAATCTGGCAGCAGATTTCAACGTGACGACCCGCGCTCAATACGTCATGGTCTCCGGACAGGCCAACCTGCAGCAGACCGGCGGAGGGGGGGCTCAGCCTGCCAGCGGAGTGATTTACATCGGAGAACTGACGTCCGGTCTGGTCAACATGTATGGTTTCTACTATCCACAGACAAGTGTTCCGCTGCCGACGGCCGAGTTGGTTCCGATCGGAAGTTTCCCCTGGAAAATCAGTTCGAAGTAGGCAGATCGGCGAGATCGATCGTCGGGCTCCATTCTGACAAGCACTCCTGACAACGGATCGCCGCAGGTCTCAACCCCTGCGGTTTCTTTTTTGATGAACGACTGCGACCTGCTGCAACGCCTTGCAAAAGTCCCGGAACTGCTCGCCCGAATTCCGAACGGGGGAAAACTGGACTTGCGTGTTCAGACACGACTGCGCGAGGAGTTCGAACCGGATCTGGTCCGCGCCGCCTTCAGCCTGACTGAACTGCGCCATCGCGCCCGTGACCGTTATTCACACGCAGCAGACATGTGGTTTGATCGGGCTGAACTGGAACAGGGAACTCCCGATCTCATCGCCCGCCACAAAGGTCAGCGATTCGCACAGCATGGAAACGAACCAGTCCTGGATCTGTACTGCGGGTTTGGCGCGAATGCGATTGGACTTGCCCTGAACGGCGTCACAGTGACAGCCGTGGACCGCAGTCCCATCTCTGGTCTGCGGACAGAATGGAACAGCGCTCTTTACGGAGTCGCTGACCGGATCCGATTCGAACAAGCCGACAATCCGCTGGATCTGGCGGACGGACGGATCGTCCACCTGCAACCGCAGCGTCCAGATGACCGGATGCGTTCACTTCGACTGGAAGATCTTCAACCGACACTGGAACAGATGCAGGCACTGGCCGAGCAGACTCCCGGCAGCGGGCTGACTCTCTCCCCGGCCAGCAATTTCGGGGGAAAGTTTTCTGACAGCGAAATTGAACTGATCAGCCTGCATGGAGACTGTAAGGAAGCGGTCATCTGGTCCGGTTCACTCAAGACGGATGTTGCCATGCGGGCAACACTCCTGCCGACCGGCTGGACACTCGCCGGCAATCCCTGGGAATCCTTTTCACAGGTCGGTCCACTGAATCGTTATCTCTACGACCCGGATCCGGCAATCGTCCGCGCAGGCCTGGTCGACCTCCTTGCCGAGACCTTGCAACTTTTCCGACTGGACGGAGCCGAGGAGTATCTCACCGGTGGAGAAGTCCTCTCCTGCCCGGCTGTCACCGGCTACGAAGTGGTCGCGGACCTGCCGAATAATGATCGGGAAATACGGCAGTTCTTTCGGCAGGCTGATTACGGAGAACTGGAAATCCGCTGTCGTCACGTCCCGGTGGATGCCACGGCACTCCACAAAAAACTGCCGCTCAACGGGGCCCGGAAAGGGACATTATTCTTCGCCAGATTGGACGGGAAGACCCGGGCACTGGTCGCCCACCGACTGCCGGATTCCAACTGACCTGCTTCGCTCCAGATTTCCCGTTTCTCCGGTGGCGAGACCAGAGGAAAGCCGTTTCTCTTCCCCGGCACGTCCAGTGAGAGCAATATCGCGAACGGAGTTCGATCAACACAGAAACGGGATGTGACATGGCGCGTCTCCCGCTTCATCGGGGCCACGCGACATCACATCCCGCTTCATGAATCCAATCAATCTGCAGACAGGACGGTCCGCAGATTGAATTTGTCCGCCGGCGATTATTTTGCCGGGGCTTTCTCGGCTTTCTTTTCAAAGCCTTTTTCGAAAGCGGCTTTGCCGTAGACCATTTTCAGCTTGTCTTCGTCACTGGCAGCGTTGTATTTGCCCAGGCAGTTCTTGCAGCAGAACCCGATCTCATCTTTCGCACCGGCTTTTTCAGCAATCGGACGGCCGGAGAGTGGACAGGCCTTGGCGGTGTATTGCTGCGTCAGCACGAGTTGCTGATTGGCTTTTTCTGTGAACTTCTCTGGATTTGCTGCGAACCCTTTCGGGCAGTTCGGACAGCAGAAGAAGACCTTCCCTTCGAGGTGTTTTGCCGAATGTTCAGCGGAGGCAGGCTGACCTGACACGACACACTTGATGCCCTCCAGTTTGGGAGCCGAATCCGCAACGGCGACGGCCGCAAACAATCCGAACAGAGCAGCGACAGAAAGGATGGACTTCATGGAGTTTTCCTGCTTTGAGCTAACGGACGAGAATACTGGAACGATTCGTCGCACGAATGCTCGCTGCGGACAGCAAACTCCCTGCGACCCGTCGGCAGAATCCGGGAATCCCCTTCTCCGCCTCGTGTGGACGACACTCTTCACCTGCGGACATCATATCAAGAAGCGAGGATACAATGGAATAGAGCAACCGGCAAAATGATCCTCCCGTTCCGGTTCCGCCGAAATCGAGCCCGTGATCCCGTGAAGCTGCCGATACTGCTGCCGGATCCGTTACGACTTCGGATTGTCCAGTTCCCAGGGATCGCCAGACTCGTCACCGCGATCCTGCCCGGCCAGTTCTGAAAAATCACCGGACGGTTCCGGGTCGACCTGACGGATGACGACACGCGTGCCGCGCACCGCGACGATCTCGATGGGAACATTCTGCTCCACCGACATTCCATCGCTGACAGCGTGAATCCGCTCGCCGTTGACACTGACAAGCCCTCCCGGCGTCATGGGAGTCAGTGCGATCCCCTGCTTGCCGATCAGGCTGTTGAGATGCTGAAGTTCTTTCTGGTACGGAGTGACTTCTTCCGTCGTAGGAGCCCGCAGCAGAATGCGATTTCCCAGAGGAGTCCGGACCAGGATCTGAAATCCGCCAATGACGCAGGTGGGAATAATGACCGCCACGCTGCCGAGATATCCCCACCAGTACGATGGCGTCGTGTGATACCAGGCCTGGTAGGCACAATACGTCGCCGCGATGAAGCAACACAGGCACATGACACCGATAATCCCCCCGGACGGAAGAAACACTTCCGCAAAGATCAGCACGATCCCGGCAAAGACAAGAACAAAAACCAGTGTCTGCGGATCCATGAGTTTCCAGTTGGGGCCAGTGGGAAAGGAATATCTGGTGTTCAACAGGGATGTCTTCGCGAGTCAGTCGCTGCAAAACAACATCGACTCTCATCGAATCGGATCAACTCCATCGGCTGGCTGCTGATTGACCGACTGGCAAGTCTAGAGCATTCCGCAGCGCGTCTCCAGGTAATCAGGATCAGGAATCCACCATGACCACACCTCAAAGACAGGCATGGCAGATGTCCCTTGGCCTGCTCGACACAAAAGTTTTGACGCCCCCCGGCGAGATCTGGTAAACTCCTGCCATCATGAATGTTGAACTCACTTCCCACGCCCAGACCATCCTGCAACGGCATCTCTCCTCCGGAGGGTATACGTCGCCGGCCGACCTCATCGAGCATGCCCTCGACCTGCTCGATGCCCAGGAACCGACGATGGAATCGCTGAAAGCGAAGATTCAGGCGGGACTGGACGACTTGGCCGCTGGCCGCGTCGCTCCTCTGGATATTGAGGACATCAAACGCCGTGGACGGGCAAACTTGGCCGCTCAAGCACAATCGGAGCAGTAGTGGCGACAGTCTCCCGCTCCGCTCTGGCCGCTGCCGATCTGCAAGGCATCTTTGAGTACATCGCCCGCGACAACCTCGCTGCGGCCGACCGGCTTCTGGACCGCATTGCCGACCGTGCCCGGTTGCACGCCGACTCCCCGTTGATCGGTTCTCCCTGCCCGGAATTGCAAGAAGGTCTCCGTAGCTTCGTCGTCGGGAACTACGTTTCGTTCTACGTCCCCATCGATGGCGGCGTTCAAATCCTTCGCGTCCTGCACAGCGCTCGGGACATTCCCCGAGTCTTCTTCGACGAGCGGCCCGGCCACTGACGGGCCGCCTGCACAGACGCCCCCCCTCCGCTGCGACGCACTGCCAGAAAGCGACGGCGAAAAAGATCATCGAGAAAGAAACAGGCGACGTCCTGCAGGTGATCTATTTCGTGACGGCGATCGATCTTCTGAACAGACTTAAGCTGTAGATGAAGAAGGCGAGTCCCACGGCGGCAACGGTCAGGAACTGGGGCCACACTGCCTGCAAACCGCCGCCGCGATAGATGATCACCTGCGAGAAGCTGACGAAATGTCGCGACGGGAGCAGGAACGTCAAATACTGCAGCCAGACCGGCTGGCTTTCGACGGGGGTTGATCCACCAGAGAGAAGCTGCAGGACGATGACCACCAGAATGATCAGCAGGGAGAACTGGGCCATTGAACGGGAGATCGTGCCGAGGAAGATCCCCAGTGCCGTTGCGAAAAACAGATAGAGCAGTACGCCTGTCAGCCAGAGGGGGACGGATCCGGCGAAAGGGACCTGCAAGGCCCATTTCACGACAAGAAACATGGAAGCCACCGTTGCCAGGAGAATGACCAGACCGTTCGCCAGCACCTTGGCCATGGCAATTTCAAAGGCATTCAGCGGCATCACCAGCAGATGTTCGAGGGTGCCGTGTTCCCGTTCGCGCAAAACGGCGGCCCCGGTCAGCACCACGGTCAGCAGCGTAATTTGATTGATAATGGCCACCACGCTGGTTCGCCAGGCAGAGATGCCGTTCGGGTTGAACAACTTGCGGACCACCAGATTGACGGGAGGCGGGGGAGTCTGATCGGTTCTGGAAAGATAATTCGCGACACGGTCGGTAATGATGTTCTTGATGTAACCGGACCCGACGGCAGCCTGCTGCATGGCGGTGGCGTCGATATTCAACTGGATACTGGATGTGCGTCCGGCTTTCAGGTCCAGCTCGAATCGAGACGGAATCACCACGACAAACATGTACTTTCCGCGGTCCATGGCGTCTTCGACCTCACGGGCGGAAATCAGAACAGGCTGCTGGAAGCGGGGCGGGTAGAAGGCGTTCAACAGTTCCTTGGAGAGCGTTGAGCCGTCTTCGTCGACAAATGCCAGCGAAGCATTGTTGACTTCGCTGGACGTTCCCGTCGCCTGAATGTAGATCGCTCCCGTGAAGGCATAAATCACAAACAGCAGCATGACAAGATCGCTGCACAGACTGCGAAGTTCCTTCAGTCCGAGCCAGAGGATATTCAGCAGGGAAGTGGAGTTCATCGTTCCTGCTTTCTAAGTCCGATCATGCTGACCAACCATAACAGGGGGATGCAACAGGCGAGAAACATCAGATCCGGCATCATCAACCCGGCACTCAATCCCTTGGTATAAGCCCCGACGCTCGAGTGCATGTAATAGGTCGTCGGCCAGATGGAGCCGATCAGGCGAGCCCGTCCTTCCAGAGTCGAAACCGGCTGTAAGAGCCCGGAAAACTGAATCGTCGGCATGATCGTGATGATCGCCGTGATAAAGACCGCGGCGACCTGGCTGCTGGTGAACGTGGAAATCAGCATGCCGATTCCCGTGGTGACCGTGACATACAGGAGTGTACACAGCGTGAGCATCAGGAAGCTCCCTTTGATCGGGACGCCGAACACCAGCAGTGCCATCGCGACAAGTATGAAAAAATTCAGCATGCCGATGACCACATAGGGAATCTGCTTGCCGAGTAAATACTCAATCCGCCGGGTCGGGGTGACATAGAAGTTGATCATCGAACCCAGCTCTTTTTCGCGAACAATACTGACCGCCATGAGAATGGCCGGAATCAGGATGAGTAACAAAGCCGGCACGCTGGGGACGATCGAATAAATGCTCAGAAACGAAGGGTTGTACATGTAGCGGTCTTCAATCTGAGCCGTCCCGACGACGGAATCATATTGCAGTCCGTTCGCGGGGTCGGCCAGCATCGTATACTGAACTCCCTGGACGTATTGAGCGACGTTTTCGCCACGAAAGGTGTCGGCTCCATCCACCTGAGCCAGCACTTCCGCCGGGATTCCCTTGCGGAAGTTTCTGCCGAAGTTGGGTGGAACTTCGAGCAGCAGCGAGATCGAGTCTGACTGCAGTCGATGCAGCCCCTCTTCAGGAGAATTGACGGAGGGCATCTTGGTAAAATAACGCGTCGTGCCTGCGAATTGCTCCAGGTAAGCCCGGCTCTCCGGTGTCTGGTCCAGGTCCATCGTGGCATAACGGACATGCTCAATATCGGTGGTCAGACCAAAACCAAAAGCGAGCATCAGGACCGCTGAACCGACAAACGCGAAGAGCAGGCGAACCGGATCACGCATGATCTGAACCGCTTCGTTCCGGGTGTAGGCCAGTGTTCGACCGATCGCCAGTTGTGATGGAGATAATGTGGCATGTTCGACGGAGGCCGTTCCGCCAATCCCAGGTTTCTTGGCGGAAGACCCTGCATCCCCACGGACATTTTCTGAAATGGCATCTTCCATGTAACCGATAAAGGCCTCTTCGAGACCGGAGGCTCCCCGGGCGTCAATCAGCTTTTGTGGTTCATCGCAGGCCAAGACCCGACCGGCATGCATCAAGGAGATCCGGTCGCAGCGCATCCCTTCATTCATGAAGTGAGTGGTCACGAAGATTGTCACCCCTTGATTGCGAGACATGTCGATCAAGAGTTCCCAGAAGCTGTCCCGGGCAACGGGATCCACACCGGATGTCGGTTCATCGAGAATCAGCATCTCCGGTTCATGCAGCACCGCGACGGCCAGAGAGAGTCGCTGTCGCAATCCCATCGGAAGATCACCGGCCGGGGCATCCAGGTGTGATCTCAATCCGAACTTGTCGACAAGTTCTTCAATACGGGCCTTCGCTTTTTCGGCAGGGAGGTGATAGAGCCGCGCATCGAGGACCAGGTTTTCGCGGACCGTCAGTTCGCCATACAGCGAGAACGCCTGTGTCATGTAGCCGAGGTTCCGACGGACTTCGAGGCTGCCGGCCTCGACCGACTTTCCGAACAGGGTCGCGGTCCCTTCAGTGGGGGGGAGCAACCCGGTGAGCATCTTCATCGTGGTCGATTTGCCGCAGCCGTTCGAACCCAGAAATCCGAAGATCTCCCCGCGCTCGATCGAGAGTGTGACATGATCGACGGCGGTGAAATCTCCGAAGCGTCTCGTCAGCCCATGAGCATCAATCGCAATCTCAGTCTGTCCCGCTGGGCGCGGAGGAATGACGAGTTCCTGATGCCCCATGCGCTTCTCTTCAGGGAGCAGGGCGATAAAGCATTTTTCGAGATCGGAAGTGTTCGTGCGCTCCATCAACTCTTGAGGAGTTCCTGTCGCCAGGACCTGACCGGCATCCATCGCGACGATCCAGTCCCATTGCTGGGCTTCATCCATATAAGCGGTGGAGATGAGGACGCTCATGCCTGGACGCTGAGCACGGATGTCATCGATGAGAGACCAGAACTGCCGTCGGGAGAGGGGATCGACTCCGGTTGTCGGCTCATCCAGAATGAGCAGATCCGGATCATGCACCAGGGCTCCGCACAGTCCGACTTTCTGCTTCATTCCCCCGGAGAGTTTCCCGGCAGGGCGATTGGCAAACGGTCCGAGACCGGTCGCTTCCAGCAGGGCATTGATTCGCACTGGCCGTTCCGCAGCGGACAGACCGAAGAGCTGCGCCATGAAATCGACGTTGTCGTAGACACTCAACTCCAGATACAGGTTCTTGCCGAGCCCCTGCGGCATATAGGCGATACGCGGGCAGGCATCGCGCCGGTGTCGCACCTCGGCAATGTCTCCGTCGAGAACCGTGACCTGTCCCTGTTGCAGGACTTTGGAACCGGCGATGATGGCCATCAAGGTCGACTTGCCGACACCGTCCGGGCCGACGATGCCGACCATCAGCCCGCGAGGAAAGTCGATGGACAATCGATCCAGCGCCACGGTGCTGCCGTAGCGATGAATGACTTCTTTGACGGAAACAACAGGCTTGTCGGTCGACATCGTCATCTGTGCCTGAGAAGAAGAACCGGAAAGACGAGTGAAATGCTCGGACGATGTCTTATTTGGAACCTGGCGGCATTGTTGATAGCTCACCGGCGCCGGGAGCGGCTGCCTGGGGAATGGCTGTCCCTTCGCTCGCGACCCCTTCCGCCGGAGTCCCTGGTGTTGGTTTCTCCGGAGGGGTCACCAGGTTCTGCAGGAACGCCGGCCATTGGGCATTCTCGTCGACTTTCACATATCCGACTCCGCGAACGCCGGTTTTCACTCGTTCGAGATAAGACGCCACCAGTTCTTCGGGGACCTGAATTTTGACTCGGAACATCAGCTTGTCCCGCTCATTTTTCGTTTCGACCTGCTTGGGGGTGAATTGTGCTTCCGGTGAGACAAAGCTGACCGATCCGGCAGCGGCCCGACCGGGGGCATGATCGACCGTCACGCGGGCATCGGCTCCAATCTTCAAACGCGAAGCCACTTCCGACGGGAGAAAAATTTCCATGTAGACGTCTTCGAGATTGACCAGCGTCAGTGCCTTCCCACCGGCACCGAGTACCTCTCCTTCTTCTGCGAGTCGATAGAGAACCCGCCCACGGACCGGCGATTTTAGCGTGGCATCGCTGATCCGTGTTTGAATCTTCGTGGCCTGCGCCTGCGAAACTTCCACTTCCTGCTGAGCGGTTCGCAGTTTTGCTTCGTCTTCTGCTAAAGCGGCCTTCTGCACCGCGAGGTTTGCTTCCCGCCGGTCAAATTCTTCCTGAGTGCCGGCATTCGCGTCGAGAAGTTTTTTGTAACGATCAAATTCCACCTGCGCCAGATTCAACTGGCTTTTGGCACGGACCACTGTCGAATTGCTGGCCGCGACCCGCTCCTGGTTGGAAGCCACGCTCGCTTTTGCTTCTGCCAGTTCGGCCTCCAGCGTGGAGGTATCCATCTCAACAAGGACTTCCCCGCGGCTGACGATACTTCCTTCCTGGACGAGAATTTTTCTGACTCGCAACGGCTCACGGGCAGCAATATCAACCAGCTTGGCCTCGACACGTCCATTGCCGGACGCAATTCCGGGGGGAAGAGACGACTGCCGGGAAAGCCAGACCTGATACCCAACAACTGCGATCACGCCCGCCACAAGCAGGACGGCTATTACTTTTCTGGTCATCGATTCCTGTCCCTGCAATCAGAGGATGAATGAACTGGCTCTGAGTGTGTCAAACCATCATTTCAAGAGCAATCAAGTTTGGCTGCGAATCTTCATGGCGAAAATCCGATCACATTCGAATTCAGTGACCCGCTCCAATGCCAGGCCTTATTTCGGGGCCGCTTCCCATTGGTTGTTCCATCCCACATAGAGATCATGCAGAAGAGCCCGCCATTCTTCGCTGGTTCTCGAGGAGGGATAGGGCTCTGGCACTTCTGGTTTCGCTGCGGTCCAGATAATCTCGAATTGCCCGTTCGAACGAATCTGGCCGATTCTTGGCGTGAGAAAGGTGTGTTGAGTGGGTGGATCAATACGAACCTCCCCTTGAGGGGCTTTCATCCGCTGGTTTCTCATGGCCCGTCGGATCGCTGGCGGATTGAGAGCCTGTGCATCCGTGACCGCCTGAGCCCAGAGTTTCACTCCAAAATAGGAAGCCTCCATGGGATCGCTGATGACACGCTCCACTCCATGCTTTTGATGAAAGGCGGCGACAAAAGTCTCGTTCTCCGGCGAGTCGATACTCTGGAAATAGTTCCAGGCAGCATAGTCACCATGCATTTCCGAATGACCGAGTTGCCGAAGTTGTTGTTCTTCCAGACTGAATGAAATCGTGGGGATCTCTCCGGGGCTGATCCCGGCTGCCCGTAACCGGGAAAAGAAGGCAACATTGGTGTCGCCATTGATCAGGTTGAGAATGACATCTGGACGCGAGTTCACGATGTCTTCGACAATCGGATCGACCTGACTCGACCCCAGCGGCAGAAATGCATCGCCGACCAGCTCCGCTCCCAGTTCCTGCAGTTCGTCCTTCACGATTTCAATCGCCACACGAGGAAAAACAAAGTCGGAGCCGACCACGTAAAATCGCCGTTTGCCTTCGAAGGCATAGGCCCACTTCACGGCTGGAATGATCACCTGATTGGGAGTCGAACCGACATAAATGATATTGGGAGACTCCTCGATTCCTTCGTATGTCAATGGATAAACGAGCAAGTGATCCAGCTCTTCCAGAATCGGGGCAACTGTCTTCCGGCTGGCGGAAGTCCAACAGCCGAAAATTGTGCAAACCTGTTCTTCCTCGATGAACCTTCGTACTTCAGCGGCAAAGACCTCCGAGTTGGATTTGCCATCTGCGATGATCGCTTTCACCGGGCGCCCCAGCAGTCCGCCACTGCGGTTGATTTCGTCGATTGCCAGCAATGCGGTGTCGATCAGCGGTGCGGCGCTCCGGGCCATGGTCCCGGTTTGGGAGTGAATGATCCCCACTTTGATCGGCTCTCCAACCGGCGGCGGGAGTACGGCAGGGACGGCCTGTTCGTGATCAGAAGATGCGCCCCGGATCTCGGGAGTTGAATGGGGGCGGGAAAATCCATTGAAATACGTCAACACTCCCAGCGTCAGTGAGACCAGGGCGATCATGCCACCGATGAGGATCCAGTGACGGGACGCCCTTGTTTCTCGTTGCTGAACAGAAGGCCCGTTCGCGGCGGATTGACTCGGAAGCACGACTCCCGTTCCGGAGAGAGCGGCCAGGAGTGTTTCCAGGTCGTGTTGCAGTTCCTGCATGGATTGATAGCGCTCGTTGGGATTCGTCGCCATGGCACGTTGAATGATTTGCGTGCATGCGGCGGGAATTCCAGGGAACTCGTGTCGTGGGTCCGGCCGGTCGGAATGGCAATGAGCGAACATCACCTGAATAACGCTTCCACTCTCTTCAAACGGATTCCTGCCGGTCAGAAGGGCATAATACGTTGCTCCCAGTGAATAGATGTCGCTACGGGCGTCGACGTTTCGCGATTCACATTGTTCCGGGCTCATGTAATAGGGGGTCCCCACGACCTGCCCGGCACGAGTGACCTGCAATGCCTGGTTTTGTGTCCGTTTGGCGAGTCCGAAATCTGTGACCTTGACGGACCCGTGATCAGTTAACAGCAGGTTTGCCGGTTTGATATCACGATGGACCAGTCCGGCGACATGTGCGGCAGAGAGCCCCTGGCAGGCTTCAATCATCAGTCGGGTGGCCTCCAGCACCGAATACGCCCCTGACTTTTCGATGTGCCCTTCAATGCTTCCTCCGGTCACAAGCTCCATGACCAGATAACTGGCCTCGTCCTGCTGTCCGACGTCATAGACGGTCACGACATGGGGATGATTCAGTTTTCCGGCCGATTTGGCTTCTGCCAGAAAACGATTGAGTGCCGCAGGATCCCGGGAGAATTCCGGAGTGAGGACTTTAATGGCGACATCCCGCTCAATGGCTGGATCGTGTGCCCGCAGGACCACTCCCATTCCCCCGGCGCCAAGGACTCCGGTGACAGTGTATTTTCCCAGACGACGTCCGATCCACTCCCGGGAACTCAAGGGCGCATGGGGATTCGGAACCGTATCACCCGGAGTGATGACGGTCTTATTGAACTCGGACGAACTTCGCGCAGAAATCTGCTGTTCCGGGTCTGCGGGAGATTCTGAACCGGGGGATGTCATCGGTCACACCGTTGTTTCATCGGCTTCCTCCTGCTGTTGTGCATGTTGAATGTTTGATGCAGATCACCGGCCATCCAGTTCGTCGAGAACCTTCCGCAGGATTTCCGCGCTGGCTTGCAGCGATGTTTCTTCCTGATGATTCAGGGGAGGCCGTAATGTTTCCTGAACTCCGGTCCCTCCCACGATGCGGGGAAGTGACAGGGTGACGTCCTTGACTCCGGCCACGTCATCCGCGGGAGAGCAGACAGTCAGAATCGCCCGCTGATCATGCAGGATCACGTCGACAATCCGGGCCAGTGCACTTCCGACGCCATAATACGTCGCTCCTTTTCCGGCGATGATGGAGTAGGCCGCGCGTCGGACACCTGTGTCGATCTCTGCCCGTTTGGCGTCGTCGAGTTTGATGTTGCGTACTTTCAGAAACTCCTCAAGAGGCATTCCTCCCACACTCACCAGTGACCAGGTCAGGACTTCGGAATCACCATGCTCTCCAATCACATGGCCATGGACATGATGAGCATCGACTCCACAATGAACCCCCAGTAACGATCGAAACCGGGCCGTGTCGAGAGTTGTTCCCGAACCCAGGACGCGCGGTGCCGGAAGTCCGCACTCTTGAGCAAATCGAACGGTCAAGTGCGTCATGATGTCGACGGGATTCGTCGCGACCACCAGAACCGCATCCGGAGCATGTCGGACGATCTGCGGGACAATTTCCCGAAAGACCTCCGCATTCCGCTGCAACAGTTGCAAACGCGTTTCCCCCGGTTTCTGGCCGACTCCCGCGCAGAGAACGACAACACGGCAACCGGCCAGGTCCCGGAATTCTCCCTGCGAAATCCGTAACGGATGGGCAAAGGGAACCGCGTGACGCAAATCATCGACTTCCGCACCGGCACGTTCCGTATTGCGATCGACGAGAACAATCTCCCGCCCCACGCCGCGCATGATCAGGGCATAAGCTGCAGTCGCTCCGACAAAGCCTGCTCCAACAATACCAACTTTCATGTTCCTCTTTCTGTTCCGTCAGTGTGGTCAATTCAAAATCATCACTTCACTGTTGTTGCAGCGTGACCACTTTACGACTCAACAGCGCATTTCTGCGCATTCCAGATCTCCGCGGCATATTCGCCAATGGCCCGATCGCTGGAGAACTTCCCGGAACCGGCCACATTGAGAATCGTCCGCTTCAGCCAGGACTTTCGATCGGCATACAACTGCCCGACCTGAACCTGCGTTTGTGCATAGGATGTTAAATCGGCAAGGTGCATATAGTAGTCGGTGCCCAGCAGGGTCTGGCGAATCGGTTCAAAGATTCCGGGCTCGTCGGGGCTGAAATGATTGTCAAAAATCAGGTCCAGCGCACGCCGGGTTTCTTCTTCGTGGTCGTAGTGCCAGCGCGGATTGTACCAACCGCGACTCTCCGCCACCTGGTCGGCGGTCAACCCGAACAGGAAGAAATTCTCTTCGCCGGCTTCTTCCGCCATTTCAATCGTCGCGCCATCGCGAGTTCCGATCGTCAAGGCGCCGTTCAGCATGAACTTCATATTTCCGGTTCCGCTGGCTTCGTATCCGGCGGTGGAAATCTGTTCTGAGACATCGCTGGCGGGAATCAACCGTTCCGCGAGCGAGACATTGTAGTTCGGCAGAAACACAACACGAATGCGGTCACGAACCGCTGGATTCGCATCAATCACGGCTCCCACATTGTTGATGAGCTTGATGATCAGTTTCGCCAGATGATAGGCGGGAGCGGCTTTCCCGGCGAAGAAGAATGTCCGTGGAGGCATTTCCATCGCAGGGTTATCGAGGATGCGATTGTAGAGAACCACGATCTGCAGGAGATTCAGAAGCTGCCGCTTGTATTCATGGATTCTTTTAATCTGGCTGTCGAAAATCGTCGTCGGATCGATCGTCTGTCCGGTCGATTCTTTGACCCAGGCTGTGAACTGCTCCTTGGCGGTCTGCTTCGCCTTGAAAAACTTCTCCTGAAATGCAGCATCGTCCGCCAGCGCTGAGAGACCGCGAAGCTGACTGAGATCCGTCATCCAGCCCTCGCCAATCGCGTCGCTGATCAGTCCGGCCAGTTGCGGATTTGCAGAGAGCAGCCAACGACGCGGGGTCACCCCGTTTGTTTTGTTGTTAAACCGCTCCGGAAACATTTCCGCAAAATCATGCACGACACGCGTACGGAGCAGCTCTGAGTGAATCCGGGCGACTCCGTTCGTGCTGTGCGTCCCGACAATCGCCAGATTCGCCATTCGGATCGAAGGGGAACCGTTTCCTTCGATCAGGTTCATCCGTTCGACCCGGGAATCGTCTTCGGGAAACTTCTGTTGAACATCGATCAGAAACCGGCGGTTGATTTCATAAATGATCTCCAGCAACCGCGGGCAAACCAGTTCGAAGAACCGGACGGGCCATTTCTCCAGAGCTTCCGGAAGTAACGTGTGATTGGTGTATGCGAGCGTTCCCACGGTGATTTTCCAGGCGTCTTCCCATTCCAGCCCGTCGGCGTCCAGCAGAATCCGCATCAACTCTGCAACCGCCATGGCGGGATGGGTGTCGTTGAGTTGAACGGCGACTTTCTCTGCCAGTTGGCGGATGTCTGCGTTGCCGGAACGATATCGGGAGACAAGATCCTGCAGCGAACAGCACACCAGAAAGTATTCCTGAACGAACCGTAACGCCTGCCCGGCAACCGTGGAGTCATCCGGATACAGCACGCGGGTCACCGACTCCGCGACGACTCGATCCACAACGGCACCCACGAAGTCTCCGGAACTGAATTCGCCGAAATCGAACTGGTCCGGAGAAGCGGCACTCCAGAGGCGCAGAGTATTGATTGTTTTCCCGCCGTAACCGACGACGGGCCGATCATAAGGAATTCCCCGCAGATGGCTGGCATGTCCCGGGACGGCTCGAAGGTTTCCGTTTTCGAGATGAAAAGAACAATTCACCTGGATCGTTGCGGCTTCCAGCGGTCGGGCGACTTCCCACGGATCGGATTGCGTGAGCCACTGGTCCGGATGTTCGACCTGATACCCGTTCTGAATCGACTGGCGAAAAATTCCGTATTCATATCGCAACCCATACCCGATTGCGGGAATTCCCAGCGTGGCCAGCGACTCGATGAAGCAGGCCGCCAGTCGCCCCAATCCGCCATTCCCCAGACCGGCGTCCGGTTCCGACTCCAGGACCGCCGACCAGTCCCGGATTTTTTCTGCCTGAACAACCGCCGCGACATCAGCTTCCAGTCCCAGATTCGTGATGTTGTTGAGCAGCGTCCGCCCAATCAGGAATTCCATCGACAGATAATACACCCGCTTCGGATTCTCCCGGTCATAAGTCTGCTGAGTTCGCAGCCATTGCTGCGCGAGCTTGTCTCGTATCGAACTCGAGATGGCTTCAAAGCAGGTTCGTGCCGGGGCGGAGTCCAGAGGAACAACATGATCGAGGACGACATGACGTTCGTACTGATGACAAAGATCACCGGGGACCGGCTCTGAAGTTGCCGCTTTGACGGGGATTGATGCTGCTGTCTTGTTCGACTTGGCCATGGATTTCCATCCTTATCCTGAGATGTCTCATCACGAAGTGGCAGTGTTTCTTCTGGCAGCGAGCCATTGGGCGTGGCGTTCCCGGATGAGAACGATCGCCTCGTCACCCGATTGAACACATTGGGGAAGACTGACGTCCTGTATGGAAGCCAGCGGTGGGTCGGTCGTCAGCAGGGAGTGCTTCGCCCAGTCCAGCAATCCGGTCCACATGGAGCCGACAAGGATCAAGGGAGTCTCGCGAACGTGTTGAACCTGCAGCAGCTGCCAGATCATCATCAGTTCCAGAACCGTGCCGATTCCTCCGGGAACCACGATGAACGCATCCGACATGAGGACGAATTGATGCAGACGTGTGAAGAATGTTCGATGTTCAAACGCCTGAAGAACGAACGGGTTGAGTTCCTGCTCGAAGGGGAGATCCACCCGGATTCCGACGGATCGATCCGGGTTTTCCGGTGATCCCTCGGCCGCTCCTTCATTGGCAGCCTGCATCAATCCCGGTCCTCCTCCGGTGATAATATCGCACCCGATCGACGTGAGTTCTGCCGCGATCCGTTTCACCTCGTCATAGGCATCGGTTCCCGGTTTGGCACGCGCGGAACCGAAGATCGTCACCCGATACCGCTCCTGCTTCGAGGGTTTCAATCGGCTCAGGTTGTTCACGACATCCCACAGGCTGAACATCGTGTTGACGAGAATCTCCTTGACGGCCTCTTCGTCCGCCAGGCTGACGGGTTGATTGGCTGTTCTGGAACTGGTTTCAGTCATGATCGGCCTCAAGGACTCTGCTGACTTCGCGGAACATCGTGAGATCTTCGCGAGTGTGGATGATAAGTATTTTTCCGGATGATGAGCTGCTGGAGAGATCCGCGTCCGGGGTCAACGTCGCATTGCGATTCGAATCGAGTTTTAATCCCAGACACTCCAGCCCGTTGCAGACGGTTTCACGAATTGAGCCGGCGTGTTCTCCGACTCCCGCGGTGAAGATCAGGGCGTCCACCCCTCCCATCGTCACTGCCAAGCTGCCGATCGCCTGCCGAATCCGCCTGGTATAGATTTCGATGGCGAGTTGTGCCTGAGCATTCCCGGAATCGGCAGCGGCCTGGACCAGTCGCAGATCCCCGGAAACCTGTGAAACGCCGAGCAGGCCGGACTGACGGTTGAGTGCTGTTTCCACTTCGACAGCGGTCATTCCCTGCCGGAGTTGCATCTCCAGGACGATGCTGGGATCGATCGAACCAGACCGGGTTCCCATCATCAGGCCTTCCAGCGGCGTCAACCCCATCGTGGTGTCGATGCTCTTCCCCTGCAGGACAGCTGTGGCGGAACAGCCATTTCCCAGATGACAGATGACAAGTCGCAGTTCTTCCAGCGGCCGATTCAACATCTCGGCGGCACGCTTTGAACAATAGGCATAGCTGAGACCGTGAAAACCATACCGGCGAATTCCGAATTCCCGTGTCCAGCGTTCGGGAACGGGATAAGTCGAAGCCGACAGCGGCAACGTCGCGTGAAAGGTGGTATCAAAGACCGCCACATGCGGGATGTCCGGCAGTTCTTCTTCTGCAACGCGCAGCGTTTCGAGACTGGGGGGATTGTGAAGTGGCGCGATCGTTGAGAGTTCTGCAATTCGGGACTGCACGTCCGACGTGATGCGAATGGAAGACGTGAACGAACCCCCATGCACGATCCGGTGTCCAACCCCACTCAGACCCAGGTTTTCACCGAACTCTGCGGAGCGGTCTGTTTTCAAATCAGCAAGAAACAGGCGGACCGCATCGGCATGGCTCTGACATGAGACGTCAGACGCAGATTTTTGGCCGTTCCGGGAGGAAAACTCATATCGAACTTTCGTTCCGGCCCAGTCCACGAGCCCGCTCGCCAGCGTGGCGCCGTCGAGGGAATTCATGAGCGTCCCCTTCAGGCTGCTCGATCCGGAATTCAATAACAGAATACTCACAACCTGATTCGCCTTTTCAAACAGGTTTCTGCTGACCATGTCCAGCGAGTTGCTTCAATCAGTATCTCTCGGGAACAAAGCGGCGCCCTGCCAGCGATGCCTGATCGTCATACTTGCCGTCGTGGGACCGTTTCGGAAGTTCGATCTTTGACCGCGGAGCCTCTTCGTAGGGAATCAAGCTGAGTAAATGCGAGATGCAATTCAGCCGGGCCTGCCGTTTGTCATCCGAACGGACGAGATTCCATGGAGCTTCTTCCGTATCGGTGGCTTCCAGCATCATGTCGCGTGAGTGGGAGTAGGCGTACCACCGTGAATAGGATTCGAGATCCATCGGACTCAGCTTCCAGCGGCGCATCGGATCTTTCAGTCGCGCCTGAAATCTCCGCTTCTGTTCTTCCTGACCGACTTCCAGCCAGAACTTGATCAGAATAATTCCCGACTGAACGACGAAGTTCTCAAACTTCGGGCAATTTTTCAGAAAGGCCTTGTACTCCTCTTTCGTGCAGAACCCCATGACGTATTCGACACCGGCACGATTGTACCAGCTGCGGTCAAAGATCGTGATTTCTCCAGCAGCTGGAAAGTGCTGCAGGTATCGTTGTGCATAGATCTGGGTTTTTTCGCGTTCGGAGGGGGCTGGTAAAGCCACTTTCCGGAACACGCGCGGATTCACCCGTTCCATGATCGCCTTGATTGTCCCTCCTTTCCCCGCGGCGTCACGTCCTTCAAAGACCACGACGGCGCGCATGCCGTTGTGAACAACCCAGTCCTGCAGCCGGCACAGTTCGGTCTGCAGTTTCTTCAGCTCGGTTTCGTATTCTTTTCGCTTCATGGTGATGTCGAGGTTGGAGGATCTTCAGGAGCCGATCAGCATGACGACCGATCGCGGCATGGAAGAGTAAGTTTCACTGTTGACCGGAACGGCGGACTCCCACGGAACGATGTCGTCCGGCGAATCCCGTGATGTGTCGAGCCAGCGTTTCCAGATCCTGTTTTCAATCCTGGGGAGTTCAAATTCCAGCGTCTCCCAGTAGGCATTGAGAATCACGTGGAACACCATCCCTTCCCTGTTCAGTTCCCCGCCCAAAGCCACGCTGTAAGACTGGTCACCCCAATCCGGTTCGTGGAGTTTCACTCCATGCCAGGACTTCCGGGCATGTTGAAGCATCTCGCGCAGACTGACGCTTGAGTGTTCAACTTCCCGCAGCTTGCGCCGTGTATTCATGAAACGGACAAACCGGAGGAGATCGGCATGCTTCTCCAGCAACGTCCAGTCGAACCAGTTTTGAGCATCATCCAGACAATACGCATTGTTGTTTCCCTGCAGGGATCGGCGAACTTCATCCCCCATCAGAATCATGGGTGTCCCGAGCGATAACAACGTGACTGCCAGAAAGTTCTTGACCTGACGATTGCGGAGCTGTTCAATCTCGATGCTGGTGGTCGGTCCTTCAACACCACAATTCCAGCTCCGGTTGTCGTTCATTCCGTCACAGTTGTTTTCGCCATTCGCTTCGTTGTGCTTCTCGTTGTACGAAACCAGATCATTCAGCGTGAATCCGTCATGGCAGGTCACGAAGTTCAGGCTTTGCTCTGCCTCACGATTCTTATGGCCATAAATCTCGGGACTGCCGACCAGACGGTCCGCAATTCTCCGGACGGAACCGGTTCGTCCACGGAAGAAATCGCGGAGGTCATCACGAAATTGCCCATTCCATTCGCACCAGAAGTCTCCGATAAAGTGGCCGACCTGATACAGCCCCGCAGCATCCCAGGCTTCGGCAAGCAGTTTCGTTCCGGCGAGGACCGGATCTGATTCGATATCCCAGAGGACCGGCGGATTTGGAAGTGGTTGGCCCGTCGCATCGCGAGAGAGGACCGATGCCAGATCGAAACGAAATCCGTCGACGTGCATCTCTTCCACCCAATACCGCAGGCTGTCGACAATCATTCGCCGGACGACAGGATGATTGGCATTGAGCGTGTTGCCGCAACCGGTGTAATTGGCATAAGCCGCTTTCTCTTCCTCCAGCAGGTAGTAAGTCGGATTGTCAATCCCCCGAAAGCAGAGCGTCGGTCCCAGGGCGTCTCCTTCCGCCGTATGATTGAAGACGACATCCAGGATGACCTCGATTCCCGCCCGGTGCAGCGCTTTGACCATGTCTCGAAATTCCTCGACCGGTCCCAGCACATCCTGACGCGAGCTATAGGCACGGTGAGGGGAAAAAAACGAAATCGGCGAATAGCCCCAGTAATTCACTTTTCCTGAAGGGCAATCCTGAGAATCAAACTGGAATACCGGCATCAATTCCACCGCCGTGATGCCGAGATCCTTCAAGTATCCGATCTTCTCAACAAGCCCGGCATACGTGCCGCGAATCTTTTCATCCAGTCCCGATGAGGCATGCCGGGTGAAACCGCGGACATGCATTTCATAAATAATGGTTCTGGCCAATGGATGCCGCAGCGGCTTGTCGTCTTCCCAGTCGTAAGCGCCGGGATCAATGACAACACTCTTCATCGCTGTTGCCGCGTTGTTTCCCGATTGACCGGCAGTCCGTCGATCACCGTTCTTCGGAACGACCACACTCCGGCCATAGGGATCGAGCAACACTTTGTCCGCATCGAACCGCAAACCCCGATGTGGTTCATGCGGGCCGTTGACTCGATAACCATAAATCTGTCCCGGCCTGAGTCCCGGTACGAAAACATGCCAGTAGTGATAGGTCTTGTGTTGAGCGGGATTGAGGTGAATGGTGCGCTGGGGGGTGTCTGCATTCTCATCGTCAAACAGAAGGAGTTCGACGTCTCGTGCCGTTCGCGAGTAAAGGCTGAAGTTCACCCCTCCGTTGAGAGGGGTGGCTCCCAGGGGGGCACTCGATCCACAGATACGATTTTTCTTCATCATGAATTGGAATTGGCCCCGATGTTTCCGGTTCAAATCGCAGATGCGGTGACGTGTGTGGGAGTAAACGGGAAGAGCTCAATGCCTCCCTCCTGAATCCGGACGGCGGTGTTTTGCGGGATCGGTTCCCACATCCGTTGAAAAGCGCCAATGGGCTCGGAAACGAGGACCCGGGTGGATCGACCGAGAACCTGTTGCAGGTTCGGATTGATGGCGAAGATGTCCTCCATCTCCCGACTGTGATACAAGGTGGGAGCATCCCCGTCGCTGGCATAGCGGACTCCAAACAGCGACTGCCCATCACTGACCGCGACGGTCATCCACAGGATTTCCGGAATGCCATGAGCCCTTCCCGTGTCTTCGATGAAGCCTGCCATCCGTGCCAGAGCACCGAGCGGATCGGTTTCCAGGCCGAACGTGATGGCGAGATAGAACATGATTTCCGAATCGGTCGTTCCCAGAATGTTCGTGAACAGTTCCGGTGCGATCCCCAGCAGCAGATCGCGTCGCACCTTTTCGACTTCGAAAATCTCTCCGTTATGAACGAGCAGCCAGTTGCGATACCGGAAGGGATGGCAGTTTGTTTCCTGCACCGTCGCCTGGGAGGTCGCCCGCACATGGGCCATGAAGAGTGGAGTTTCGATCTGGGCGGCCAGATCACGGAGATTGAAATCATTCCACGCAGGGCGGATGCTGCGATACAGTCCCGCCTGGCCCCGGTATCCATACCAGCCAATGCCAAACCCGTCCCCATTGGTCGGCGTTTCACGCGAATGTGACGCCATGCTTTGATCGATGAGCGAATGCTGCGGTTTGAAAAGCAGCTCTTCCATCAAAACTGGTGAACCGGAATAAGCCATCCAGCGGCACATGGACAGGCTCCTGAGATCTTGTGAATGTCTTCTATCCCGTCCTGGAGAGAAAACGGATCATTTTGAATGGAAAGTGATTGAAAACTGAGACATCCGGTTCCCATCGACTCCCACCGGAATCCCTTTGAGGGCATCATGAAGTCGACTTCGACAGCGGAACGACAGGTTGCGTTTTCGGCTTCATTCCTCCTTTCTCGTGGCTGGCTGATTGATCAGGGACTCACTGGTCGAATGCACGACATAGTTCCACATGCCGATGACCGGCTCATCGATGCAATGGTGTTCAAAGGCCAGTACGCCGACGCTGGCCGGTCTGCAGGAAAAACAGTGTCCGGCAACCGGTGGCAGTCCCAGCCAGCGCGCAGCAATCATGCGAATGATGTGTCCGCTGGAGAACGCCAGAACATCTCCCGGACAATCGCGGATTTGCGAAAGGAACCTGTCCGCCCGGTGTGCGACCTGTTCCGGCGTTTCGCCATCCGGACAACCGTCCCGAAATAGTTCCCATCCCGGATGTTCTCTGACAATGTCCGCCGTCAACAGCCCTTCGTAGCGGCCGTAGTCCCATTCCACCAGATCGGCATCCGTCTCGGCAACGTCCGCAAATCCCGCCAGCTGACACGTTTTATGAGCCCGCTGGAGAGGGCTGGAAAACACACGGACGAATTCAAACCGGTCTAATGACGCTCCGAGTTGACGAGCGTGGTCTTCCCCACGCTCGTTCAAAGGGATGTCCGTCAGGCCTGTGTGCTGGCGCGATTCCGTCCAGGCGGTTTCGCCGTGACGTACGAGAAACAATCTGGGCAGAGGCGAAGACATGACATTGCTCCAGGTGGTGCTCCGCTACACATTATCTCCTTCCGTGGATGTTCCCGATGAGGTCATGTTCTCCCGGGCTCCCCATTTCCAGCCGCTGATGGCGGGCATATCGTCTCCGTGTTGTTCGATATATTGCCGGTGTTCGACCAGTTTGTCCTGAATGGCCTGCTTGAAATAGGCGGCGCGGGCACCCAGTTGCGGAAGCCGGTCGATGACGTCTCCGACCAGATGGAACCGGTCGAGATCATTGAGGACCACCATGTCAAACGGAGTGGTCGTTGTTCCGACTTCCTTATAACCCCGCACGTGCAGATTGCGATGGTTCGTCCGCCGATAGGTCAGGCGATGAATGAGTGACGGATACCCGTGGAATGCGAAAATCACCGGTTTGTCTTTGGTGAAGATGGCATCGAAATCCTGATCCGAGAGTCCATGCGGATGCTCCTGCTCCGGCTGGAGCTTCATCAGGTTGACGACATTGACGACGCGCACCTTCAATTCCGGTAAATGCGTTCGCAGCAGTTCCACCGCAGCCAGCGTTTCCAGCGTCGGCACATCTCCACAGCACGCCATCACGACGTCCGGGTCAGATCCCTGATCGCTACTGGCCCAGTCCCAGATCCCCAGTCCGCGAGTACAGTGCTTCACCGCTTCGTCCATCGTCAGCCATTGCGGAGCATTCTGCTTTCCGGCAACGACGACATTGACATAGTTCCGGCTCTTCAGACAGTGAGCGGTCACGGAAAGCAGGCAATTCGCATCCGGCGGGAGATAGACACGGACGACTTCCGCCCGTTTGTTGACGACATGGTCCAGAAAGCCCGGGTCCTGATGGGAGAAGCCGTTGTGATCCTGCCTCCAGACATGGCTGGAAAGAAGATAATTCAGTGAAGCGATATCCCGTCGCCAGGGGATATGGTGGCAGACTTTCAGCCATTTCGCGTGCTGATTGAACATCGAATCGATGATATGGATGAACGCTTCATAGCACGAAAAGAACCCGTGACGGCCCGTGAGCAGATAGCCTTCGAGCCAGCCCTGGCATTGATGCTCGCTCAGCACTTCCATGACGCGGCCATCCGGCGACAGATGGTCGTCTTCCGGAAGGATCTCTGCCATGTAACAGCGATTCGTCACCTCCAGCACATCCTGCCAGCGATTGGAATTGTTTTCATCCGGGCTGAACAGACGGAAGTTACTGCTGGGGAGATTCAACTTCATGACATCACGCAGATAACGACCCATCTGTCGAGTCGATTCTGCCATGGCTCCCCCCGGACTGGGGACATCGACCGCGTAATCACGAAAATCCGGCAACTGAAGATCTCTGAGCAACTGCCCCCCATTGGCATGAGGATTGGCGCTCATCCGCCGTTCTCCCTGAGGAGCCAGTTCCGCGAATTCCGATTTGAATCGCCCTTCTTCATCAAACAACTCTTCCGGGCGGTAGCTCTTCATCCAGTTTTCGAGGATGCGGATATGGTCCTCTTTGTCCATGTCTCCCATCGGGACCTGATGGCTGCGCCAGTAGTCCTCGCATTTTTTACCGTCGATCTCCGCCGGGCAGGTCCAGCCCTTGGGAGTGCGGAAAACAATCATCGGCCAGGCCGGACGTTTGGTGACACCTTTTTCACGTGCCTCCTTCCAGATGGACTTGATCTCAGCCGTCGCTTCATCCAGCACTGCTGCCAGTTGCTGGTGGACCAGTTCCGGGTCATGCCCTTCTACGAAGTACGGCTTGTATCCCATGCCTTCAAAGAACTTCTGCAGTTCCTCATGGGGAATCCGTGCCAGGAAGCAGGGATTGGCGATCTTGTAGCCGTTCAGATGGAGAATCGGCAGGACAGCGCCGTCCCGGGCCGGATTGAGAAACTTGTTGCCGTGCCAGCCGGTCGCCAGCGGCCCGGTCTCTGCCTCCCCATCGCCGACAATGCAGGTGACAATCAAATCCGGGTTATCGAATGCGGCTCCATACGCATGGCTCAGGGCATAACCGAGTTCGCCCCCTTCGTGAATACTTCCCGGGGTCTCTGGAGCAACATGGCTGGGAATTCCACCGGGGAAGCTGAACTGTTTGAACAGCCGCTGCATGCCGTCCGTATCCTGGCTGATATTGGGATAGACTTCACTGTAGGTCCCTTCCAGATACGCATGCGCCACCAGCGACGGCCCGCCGTGACCGGGACCGATGATGTAGATCATGTTGAGGTCATCCCGCTTGATGACCCGGTTGAGATGCACATACAGCATGTTCAACCCGGGAGACGTTCCCCAGTGACCCAGCAGACGCGGCTTGATCTCTTCCCGCTTGAGCGGCGTTTTCAGAAGCGGGTTATTTAGCAGATAAATCTGTCCGACAGAAAGATAATTCGACGCCCGCCAGTAAGCATCCATCTTCGCCAGTTCAGAAGCGGCGAGCGGCCGTGCGCCATCAGAAGACGGAGCAAGACGACTTGACTGCTGTGATTTGCGAACCGTGGAAGACATCAATTCATTCCTTGTGAAGTGATTGAAATTGCCGAGCATCGCTGAATGCACTGTCGTCTCATTCAGACGGATCTTTACCGAAAAGCTGTCCGGAAAGGAAACGACAGAAACAGAAACTGTTCACTTCCTTTTGATTTTGCGCTTCCGATTCCGATCAAATGGGTGATCAAGCTGCACCGTCCGCCATTGAATCCACGGACTTCGACGGCGGAAACGGCTCTCAGGCCGGTGGCGATTCAGTTCTTCGTGAACAGCAAACCTGAGGATTTCTGATCGTCTCCAACCATTTTGAAGCGAAACTTTGACGGATCGAGGAATTCCACTTCCGCGAGCATTGTCTCCGCTCCATCGTCGGTCTCCAGGGCGAGATTGTTCTGGTCGACTGCGAAGACTCCTTTCACGGATTGTGTCTTCTCTCCACGTGCAAAGGTCCACGAGAAGCCACCGTTTTCGGCGAGATCCAGCGAGAACGTGGCTCCCTTGTCGGTGGCCTTCCAGTGGCCCACAAGTTGATCGGACTTCAGTGTCTGTCCGTTCTCGATGGCCGGTGGCTGAGGAGTCGAAGGCTCGTCTGTCTTGTTTGCGGGGGCGTTCATCGCCACGAGCTGCTTCAGGAGCTTGTCGTCTGGAAGCAGTTGCAATGCGGCCTGGTATTCCTGCCAGGCAATTTTTCCATGCCCCATCGTCTGGCAATGATACCCCATCAAAAAATGCCCATCCGGAGACTGGGGATTTTCCTTCACGAAACTCTGCAGTGCCTGAAACTGTTCGGTATAGGTCTCCGGATTGGAATACAGGCTGACCATCGTCGTCCAGTCCCAGCCGGGGCCAGTGGAAAGGACCGCATAAGCCGCAGCGGCCGCTTCCGGGTACTTCTTCAATGCAAAGAGGACCAGGCTGCGGAACTCATGGACCGCCGCGTCATTCGGCATCGTTTCAAGCGTCGTGTCCAGCTTGGAGAGCGCCGCACTGTAGTTTCCATTGCGGAAGAAAGACCGTGCTGCCTGGAATGCGTCCATTCCGGCCTCCGTGGGCTGGGGCTGAGATGGCGGCTGCGCATCCTGCGGGGCTGTTTCGGCAACAGCACAGCTGGTCATCAACGGCTGGGAATAGTCATATCCATATCCCCCTCCATCGGAGTAATACGGATTGGAATAGCCCCAGTATCCCCATCCATAACCCACTCGGTTGAGCCCCCAGGCGGTCAGCCCCAGAGCGGAAGCCAAAGGGTAATTGTCCCACATGTACCCCCAGCCGGCACCGGGATACCAGCTGCCGTGATACCAGTCTCCGTGATGATCGAGTTTATCGTCGGCCCAGTTCTGCCAGTCTTCGCGATTCTGATCCCGCCATTCCTGGCGGTCGTCGAGCCGGTCCTGGCGGTTCTCCTGCCAGTCTCCACGATTGGCCATGCGATCGCTGAGATTGGTGCGACGATCATCCAGTGAGGGACGATCCGCCATCCGGTCACTGACACGCGCGCCCTGGTCGGGCAGACGCGAGCCGAAACCGGCATCATCCAGTCCGGGCAGTCTCCCGGGGCGATTGCCGGTGCCGATGTCCGCTCCTGGACGATTTGCCATTCCAGATCCTGGTCGCGTCGCCGGCAGTTGAGAGGGCCGCAAGCCGGCTCCATCAGAGCCTGAACCGGGCCGCGCACCGGGAAGCTGAGAGGGACGGTTGCCAGCTCCTGATCCAATCCCGGCCCCGGAACCGATCCCTGACCCTGATCCAATTCCGGTCCCCGGCCGTGTCCCGGGAAGTTGGGAAGGACGTAATCCGCTTGAACCTGGGCCGTCAATTCCGGGGCGAGTGCCTGGTCTCGGCGCTGGCCGGCCAGCATTGCCGACATTTCCGCCGCCGATGCTCGGCCGCATTCCGCCAGAGAGATTGGGGCCGGAAGGACGTGGCGCGGACACAGGGGGTCGGTTCGCCGGCATCGCGGGACGGCTGAATGAAGGAGAACTGCCGATCGAAGGACGAGAAACTCCGCCGCCTGGCCGAACACCGCCACCACCGAATCCCGGTGACGGACGGGCACCTCCAAATCCCCCACTGGGACGCGCTCCCCCAAATCCTCCTCCACCACCGACTCGGCCCCCACCGCCGCCAAAACCCCCACCCCCTCCACGACCACCTCGGCCGAAGAGGTCACCGCTTGTCGACAGAAGGGTCGACACGGTAATCACAACCGCAGTCAGCATCCATCGTCGCGTTTTCATTTGAAGTCCTTCGGCGCCTGGGGGTGGCCACTTTTTTCGAGAGCGGTTGCTGATTTTCTTGAGACAGCTGTCACCGCTTCCGCGTCATCAACTGGGTCTTGTCGATTCACATTTCGTTCAACAAACGGGCTGCGAGACGGAAGTGTGTCATCAGGGGGCAACATTGGGAGGTTGCCGGACCACGCGCACCGACGTGTCGGGCAAGACCAATTCCCCGACCACCAGATTTTGCGAGTCAATCTGAAATGAACCGTTCTCCAGCCGTGTCATCTGGCGAGTCACCGAGAGACTTTCTCCGTCGGATGTCACGCCTGTCGCCTGCACAATCCAGTTGCCGTTCATCGGGGTCCAGAATGCCTCTGTAAAAGCACCGCTGTCATCAAAAGCCCAGGAGCGGATCGTATTTCGCAACGGGTCCCAGGCGATCCGCTGGATCCCGTGCATCTGGCCTCCCCAGCGTGATTTGACCGTGTAGTTCTGTAACAGATAGTTGCCGTTTTTCGACCATTCGCAGCTTGTCTCGACCCGGCCATCCGGGCTTTCATCAACCCATTTCCCCACCAGCCAGCCCAGGGCATTCAACGCGTCATGGGCCGTCGTTGGCGTGTCCTCCGCGGGAAAGTCCCGCACGCTGGCAATCTGCCATGTCCCGTCCCGTTTCAGGTGAACCACCGTATACGGGCTGCGGGTTCCCGGTTCATCGGGAGCCAGAATTGTCGTGCTATATCCATCTTCCAGTGCGACATCCGCTCCAATCTGCCGCAAGGATGTCAGTTCAACTTCAATCCGTGCCTGAGGGTAGTCTTGAAACAATTCTGCGAAGCGAGTTTGAATCGCGTCTCGCCCTTTCAGAATGTTTCCGTCTTCATCCACCGCCTCGGCATCTTCTGTGAACTGGGCCGCAATGGCTTTCGCATCCCCGCGATTAAATGCCTCGGCAAACTCGCTCGCGGATGCCTGTAACTTCTCGACTTCAACGGCCCCCGACGTTGTGCGGGCTGATGTGGCGTCTTCGGATTGAACCTGACCAGGGAGCAGGCAGAAAGAGAGAAGCAGGCCAACGGCGAACGCAGTCAAGGTCACTGCCACCATTCGAGCACGCATGTGGGATTCTCCTCGTTAGGCCAGTTTCAGTCGTTCCCAGTTTGCCAGTGAAGAACGGCAAGGGGGCAGGGATCAGGATTCAGGGGGTCAGGATTCAGAAAAGAGTGGGACAGTCCTGTGTTTCCATCCGAGTTTATTCATTGAACTCTGATTTCAATTGATGATGTGTGGTCAGCAACGTCAGCAGGAATTCGATTCCGCCAACCTGTTCAATTTCACAGACATCGATTTCAGGGACTTCAACGGAAAGGTCAATGTAAGGAAGCAACATGCGAAACTGATCTGATTGAAGATGTTTCCTGAGATCTTCGACCGAGTCCCATCGCACCAGATATGTCAGCACCGATGCATTATCAGCATCTTGCAGAATCCGACACATGCGGCATCCGGTATGAACTTCCGTTGGCCCCTTCAACCGATGCAGTACGTCCAGAACTTCAGCACGTAGATCTTCAGCGGCGACGATTCGCACAGAAGCTTCCACCATTCGCTTCCACCATTCCCCACCTGACTGTCTTGAGCTCGGTTGAAAGAGTGCGATGACCATCAGGCAGCCTCTCAACCGATCAGCACTGGTGGAAAGAGAATGCAAAGACAATGCCGTACAAAACAGCGGCCAGAATTTCCATTTTGAGCATCCGCCGGACAGGGGATTTCCACGGAAGACGGAATCCGGGGATTTCCCCTCGACGAATGATCGCATAGGAAGATCTCCAAATTCCTGGAGAATCTACGAATGATTGGAGTCGTCGTTGGGGCGCCTGATCCCGAAGCGGGCCATTCTCGCTTCCAGAGTCGTTGGTTTGATTCCCAGGATTTCCGCAGCCCCGTGGGGCCCCCGAACTCTCCAGCCAGTTTCCTGCAGGACACGGAGAATCTGGTCTCGCTCCTGTTCTTTCAGAGCGGCGAGCGATGAGGACTTCACACCATCTCCCGTCTCCGGCGGAAGTTCAATCTCCAGCACATCGTGATCAGCAAGAATCATGGCCCGTTCCACAATGTTCCTCAGTTCGCGAACATTGCCGGGCCAGGAATACTCCTGCAGCTGCTGCATCACCTTACGGGGAATACTCTTGATGGATTTCCCCATACGTTTGCCGAAGGCCTCGACAAATGCCCAGATGAGTTGGGGAATGTCTTCCGTGCGTTCACGCAATGGAGGCAGATGAATGGGAAAGACATTCAATCGGTGAAACAGATCCGATCGAAATGTTCCTTCTTTGACCGCCTGGCGCAAGTCGCGATTGGTGGCAGCGATAATGCGGACGTTGACCGAAATTGTCTTGGGACTGCCGACGCGCTCGAACCGGCCATCTTCCAGAACTCGTAACAGCTTGGCCTGCAATTCGACTGGAAGTTCTCCGATCTCGTCAAGAAAGAGCGTGGAACAATCCGCTAAAGCGAAACGCCCTGACTGTGCGGATGCCGCTCCGGTATACGCGCCGGCTTCGCGGCCAAACAGTTCGTTCTCAATCAATGTGGAGGGCAGAGAAGCACAATTCACCACGACCATCGAGCGGTTCCTGCGATCGCTCAATTCATGAATCGTCTGGGCCATCAGTTCCTTGCCGGTTCCCGTTTCCCCCAGCAGGAGGACTGGAGCATCCGTGGTCGCCACGCGTTCCACAGCCGCCAGAACACGAACAATGGGCTCACTTCTTCCAATGAACCGCCCATGCTGGTGATTCAAGATCACCTGCTCGCGCAGATACAAATTTTCATGTTCCAGCTGCCTCCTCAGCTTTTCATTCTCTTCCTGTGCGGAACGAAGAGACTCTTCTGTTCGTTTTCGGATGATGGCGTTCGCAAACACCTGTCCGATCAATTGCAATCGGGAAATGATCTCGCGAGGCCATTCGCAGTGCCGCTGTGTAAACGCGAACGTGATTCCTCCCAGAATCTTTCCACCAACCGCCAGCGGAACGGTGACGTTCGACCGCAATCCATGAGCTCGACAGTATTCGATTTCGTTCTTTGCCTCGGGGGGCAACTCGTTGGGAAGATTCTTCAGAAAGACCGTTTTTCCACTTCGAAACTGACCAATAAACCAGGGGAGCCGTTGGGTGGCGAGCATCCCGACAGGAAAGGGGACAAATTCATTGACAGCATAAGAATGTGTCACAAGAACATGATCGGGATCATCCCCGAACTCGATGAGGGTGCTGCGATCGTTTCCAAGAAACTCCACCAGCGATTGCAGACTCTTCTGGATCTGGGCAGCAATTCGCTCCGTGGGAAGATTGACGAAACTCGCTGAGAGATCCGCTAAAAGCTGTTCAAAGCGAAGCCGTTCTTCCATGATGGCTTCCGCGTGTTTCTGACGCGTCACATCGATGACCGCCCCCATCAAAGCCGGTTTGCCGCCATACGGCAAGCGTGATCCCAGAATTTCGACCACGGCAACTTGTCCATTCGCGCGGAGGAATCGGGCAACATACCGGCTTGCTTCGCACTCCCCGTTCAGGCGGCGCTGAATGTGCTGGGCAACATTCTCCTGATCGTCCGGATGAACAAAGTTCATCGCTGAAGTGCCAATGATTTCCGTCAATGGCCGATTGAGGAGATCCGCCAATGCCGCGTTGGCATATTTCAGCAGACCATCCTGATAGACATAGATTCCCGCCAGAGAACGATCGCAGAGAATGCGAAAATCACAATCAAATTCCGTCGAACTGTCGCGGGGGATGACTCGCATTCCCGCCAGGGATTCGTTGTCCAGAAGTGTCTCTGAGCTGCTCATCCAATCCCCATTCCCGCATTGGGGCAATTCGTTCAGCCGTGCCCCGAAGCTCGTGATTCCATGTCACAATCACCCTCTCTGCAGCAACATCCGTGGCGAAAAACTCCTCAAGCATCTCAGGATGCAGAATACCGAGTTTTCTCCGCGACTTCACGTCAGCCGGATGACGTCAATGCTCTGGGGATCCATCTGTAACGCTCGCCGGCGCGTCCGCGATGATCAATGTTTCCCGGAAACTTCCTGGAACTCCTAATTTCGACAGAACGACCGGAATTCACAAACACGGGACAATCCGGGAACGACTGAAGCGGGTCTTCAACAGGTCACATTTCGCTGCCCACTGTTGAGACGATCGCTTCCAGCTTGTCGAAGGATCCGGTCCAGCCTGGGGTCATGCTCAGGCGAGTTTTCAGAAAGATGCTGATGTCCTCTGCCGACACAGTCCCGATTGGCGTGGTGGTCACGGTGACGCGTGTCGTGAGATCGTCTTCAGAGGCCAGCAGGACGGTCACGAGCAGCGTTTCAGGGAAGACCGGCAGCCCCGGATGGCGGGCGGCATTCTCTTTTTCATCACAGAACCGCTGGACATAGGCCAGGCGGCGCGGCGGCGTGATTTCCCGGTATTCAAACTTTCCGTAGAACGTCACCTCTGCGCGATTGCTCATGCGGAAGAAACAGTCTCCGCCGTCGCGAACATCCGCTCGCAGAATGTCCATTTCGAATCCCTCCGGTGGCAACCATTTCGAGAGATGATCCGGCTGGGTCCACATCTTGAACATCAGATCGACGGGTGCCACGAAACTCCGGTTGATCACGAAGCTGTGCTGTCCTTTTTCCTTTTCATCCAGGAATTCAGCCAGCCGGTCCCACGTCGCGTTTCCGCCGGCGGCTTTGATGAACTTGCGTGTGGCTTCTGCCTCTGCCGCGGTGGGCAGAGTCATCGTCATCTGCATCGTCGTTTTCCCTGTCGACTCGGAAAACACCACGGTGACGCGAAAGAGAGGCGGACGATCGTCGTAGCCGCCATGGTCGTATACCAGTTTTTTGTGTGTCTCCACGACGTGATAAAATGCTTTATTGGGATAATCGGTCCCATCTGGCCCGTGCATGGTGTAGTGCCAGATGCCCCCCGGTCGCAAATCCTTGCTGTGTGTGGTCAGTGTAAAACCGCGAGGTCCCCACCACTGGGCCGCCTGGGCGGGATCGGTCCAGGCGGCCCAGACCGTTTTCAAAGGCGCATCGTAGACACGGGTGATCGAAATCTCGTTCGAATTATTTCTGGCGACCATGGGACTTTTTCCCTTTCACTTTCTTAGGTTTTGCGGTGACGGATTCCAGATACGCGCCAAGCCGGTCGAAGCTCTCTTCCCACATCTGCCGGTACCGCTCCAGGAACTCGACAGTGTCCTTGAATCCTTCGGGATTCAGATCACAGAGTCGACGCTGAGCGTCCTGGGTTTTGGTCACCAGACCGGCGCTCTCGAGCACTTTCAGATGCTTCGTCACAGCGGGCAGGCTCATTTGCTCCAGAAACGGCGCGGCGATTTCCGACACACTCGCCTGACCATGAGCGAGCCGGGCGAGCACCGCTCGTCGGGTGGGATCGGCCAGTGCTGCGAATTTCCGGCTGAGCAGATCCTGCATGAACGGAGCCTTTCAAACCATTCAGTTAATTAACCGATTGGTTTAAAATAACTCTGAAGGTCTGGCCTGTCAAGCAGGGGGAACCGCTGCAGTCTGATTGATCAGACCGTGGCGATCTGACCTGCCATGCGAGACTCACCTGAACGGGGAAGTAAATGGCCACCGCCTTGGAGAAACGGCTCGACCGCACACGGACGGCTCTCGCCGATCCGATTTTTCATCACAATAAATAGGGTTAACGGCGTTGGGTGGCAGGGACTGGACGAAGCGAGGGGCGATCACTATCTTGCCAGACGATTTGGAAAATTTGAAAAATTTTGACCAGTAGAGGCTTGCAATTCCCTTGGGACTGCGACAAAGATGAGACTGAGACTTATTCTCAACGCAGCAAGGTGACAGCCGGGAGCGCTAGACTTCAGCATTCTAAAGATGCTGGTCTCCCTGGCTGAAAGGAAGGCATCGATTTGCCTCTTCTTGTGACCCTAGCCACTGATCTCCTCACACAGATCCCCAAATACCCACACAGACGCCGGGCCTTGCAGTCTCGCCTCGTTGGTTGACTCTGTTTCTTCAATTGGTTCGGTCACCGGCTTCCTGGTGAAGCGGTGATCAGACTCTTCTGACTGGAACGGTTCGATCGCGTGAGGATGGCTGCGGTCGGTGGTTCAAGCGGGCCCCACCCCAGATGTGCCGACGCGACTCCAGTCGTTCCCGGCAAGGCAGGCTTCCCTCTTTCCCATCCGATGCTCCCCCCAACATTGGGGCGCAGGTATGACATGCATGTTGCCCGGCAACGGAACGATCCATGTTGCCTCAGAAGACATTCTCTTTGTCCCGACTTCCATCGAGAAAGACCGGATTTACGCTGATCGAATTGCTGGTGGTGATTGCCATCATCGCCATTCTCATCGCGCTGTTGTTGCCCGCTGTTCAGCAGGCTCGGGAAGCGGCCAGACGCACGCAAACGAAGAATAATCTGAAACAGATCGGACTGGCACTCCATAACTACCACGATTCCCACAACCGGTTTCCGGTCAATAACTATTACTATGTGCCGACGAAAACAGCAGGAACGACACCCGCGACCGGGGAAGATACCGCCAGTTGGGCATTAATGATCATGCCCTATCTCGACCAGTCAGCAATTTACAATAAGTGGAAATTCGGCGCGGCGCTGGCGGAGGGAAAGAAATTTCATCAGAGTTCCAACGCGGAACTGATGGGAACCCCGGTGACCACGTTCCGCAGCATGTCCAGTCCCGGCAAAAGCACCTGGGACTACGACGGAACGAAAGTCGCCACCATCGACTTCTCTGCGCCCTATTCTTCCGACCTGGGAGCGTGGCGGACGGCAGGCGGGTTTCCGAGTAATGCGGCATCCCAGATTGGGGGAATGGTTTCCAACGCGGCCAATACCAGCGCGGCACAAACGCCGGCCACAAAAACCCAGGGAGGCTTACGCATCCGGGACGTCACCGACGGGCTGACCAACACCATCGGCATTGTCGAAATGGCCGGGTTTCCTGACACGGCGTTCAACGAGAACCTGATGAAGCAAAAGGTCGGTTCTGTCTACAACATGGTCATGCCGAACACCTTTTTAGATCCGGTCGCGCGGCAATCGTATCCCGACGGTTTCTGGGCCGGGCGCAATTCGGTTGACATGAACACCAGCGATTTCGGGTTGCCCTATTTTTGCGGGACAAGCGTAATCAACTGCTCGAACTTCACCGATTCGCCAATGGGATACGGCATCGCGACTCCCTATAGCTACCACACCGGCGGCGCCCACGTTCTGGCCTCCGACGGAAGCGTGCAGTTTCTTTCGCAATCCATGGATCACCTGCTTTATCTGCGCCTGCTGATCCGCAATGACGGACAAGTCGCCAGCTTTCAGTAATTGAGTCGTGGTAAACCTTATCCGTGCCCTGCTGTGCTGGAAGACCGGTTCAGCAGACGCTCCGATGGCTGTCATGCCTTCATGTTTATCCACATTTCAACAAATAAGATCAAAAGGTTTCTTTATGAACAGGTCCTCCTCACCCTCGCGTCGTCTGCAAAAGAATCGTAGCGGTTTTACATTGATTGAACTGCTGGTCGTCATTGCGATCATCGCCATCCTCGTCTCGCTGTTGCTCCCGGCGGTCCAGCAGGCCCGAGAAGCGGCCAGAAGAACCCAATGCCGGAACAATCTCAAGCAGATTGTCCTGGCACTGCACAATTTTCATGATGCCCGAAGCATGTTCCCTCACCTCTACAAGCATAGCGCTCTTTCGACAATTCCCGCTCCGACTTCAACCAACCCGAATCCTTGCCCAGCTCCGAGGAATCCATTTGTTCATCTGTTGCCATATCTTGAATATCCTCCTTATGACACCGATGCCGCGACGAACGCATCACTGACGGCCACTGTCATCAAACCTTACCGGTGCCCATCCGATCCGGTTCCCATCGGCGCCCCCAAATCATATATCTCATACGGAATCAATACGGGAGATACTTATTCATTTGCGTTTCGATGTGGCGCCACGACGACTCCGCTTCCTTCAACCGATACGCTGTGTGCCTATTTCCACAAAGACCGATCGACTTTTGGAGGTCTGCTTGACATGGTCGATGGCTGTCGCCACCGGGGTGGTGGAAGGGTTTTCAGGTTTTCCGACATTACGGATGGTGCATCAAATACAATCGCCTTTGGTGAACGATGGGGTGCCGTGATCGATCCTGATACCAAAGTGTTAAAACATGGATACGACGCATTCATGGGGTCATGGGACAATACCTACGGAGGCACACATCCGAATGTCAGTGCCAGTACAAAATTGAATAACCATTATGACAACAACTATGGAACGTACAATTTATACTCCGCTTATTGGACTTCAATCCGCTCTGGACATGTCGGAGGAGCGATGGTGGCTATGGCGGATGGATCGGTTCGCTTCTTAAGTGAGGCCATCAATAGAGAAGAAACGCCAGACGATAAATTTCAGTATCCGGCAGATACCGCGTTTCCAAACAGAGGAGGAGACAATCCAACTGCAGCTGGTCGGGTATTAAGAGCACTGGCAGTACGAGAGGATGGTGAGGTGATCGGTGAATTCTAATACCCCTTCTCTCACAAAAAAAATTGTGATCGGAACGACGTTACTTGTCGGTTTTGTCCTGATCATTCGACTGGGAGTGATGACCTATCAGTCTCGTCGCGTCGGTCGTCCACAAACTCAGGAAGAGATTCATGCGACGATAAAAAGGGTTGCGGACGCGGAACGGGAACAGGCGGAGAAAAACTGGAATAATGCTGGCCTTCCTGCAAAAGACTTTGACACATCCTGGAAAAAATCAAGAGGCAGGAGCGATTCAGATGATCTGAGCCTACCGCAAGCGGTTGAGACTCCGTAGCAACACGCAATGGAATTCAGTGCCGTGACATGGAGTGGGGCAAGATCGAAAAAGCAAGGGAAACGGTGCGGATTCGTTGTTGGGGGCATTGGGGGATCGGGGAGAACTCGCTGAAACCTCGATCCACCCGACATCACGGTACACGGCAACCGTGGCACTGAGGAGAAATTCCGATGATAAAACCATCTCATCGTTCGCAGTCGAATCGTGGAGGTTTTACACTTGTCGCCACCGGGCCAATCGGCGGTGTGGCTGGGGCGTGGTCCCCGCATTCTTTGTGTTCGGACGTTCATGGCCCCAGTTTTTTCGAAGATCGCGTTCAGGATTCAACAAAGGACAGGGGCCATCACGCGTCGACTTTGCTCTGGTTTTCATTTTATGGAAGATTTCACTGACGGCATCGTCGCAAGAGCGCCCCAGCCATTCGGCTGAGAATCAGGCTCTGGCTTCCGTTCTTCAACCCCAGTTCCCGACGCACCCCGCATTCAGAACACTCAGAAAGTGCGAAAGTCGAACTGAGACGCGCTGCCGCGCGGGCATAGGATCGACCAAACTGGTCGAGACTCGTTTGGTCGATCCTGTGCCCGCGAAGCACGTTTTTCCCTCAATGAAACATGGGGGGGCCACGAGCCAGTCCGTCACAGGCATGACGAAACCGCTCTAAACTTTCAGTTGTCCACGAAATCCTCTGGCGGCGTAGTAGGACTGTGCGCCGTTGTGGTAGACAAAGACATGGTCGTACCGTCGGTCACAGAAGAGGGCGCCGTCGAGAGAGCGGATTTCCTGCGGCGTCAGGATCCAGCTGGAGGTCTTCTGATCGAACTCCCCGAGGGTTTGCAACTGCCGGTACGTTTCCTCCGACAGAATTTCGATCTTCATGGAAGAGGCGAATTCGATCGCGCTGTTCTGTGGTGGATGGTCTTTTCGTGACAGGCGGGCCTGCTGGTCATAGCACAGGCTGCGGCGTCCTTTGGGGCTTTCCGGAGAACAGTCGACGAACAGATACTCCCCCGAGGTCCCGTCCTGCCCGATGACGTCCGGTTCTCCGCCGGTCTGTTCCATTTCATTCAGGGACCAGAGTTTGTCACCGGCGGTTTCCAATCGTTTCAGGATGGATGACCACTTCAGATCGGAGTGTCGGTGCGGGAATCTGTCGAAGCGGGATTTCAGCGTCTGCAGGAGGGCTTCTGCCTGTGTCGCCGACAGTTTCCGTTGAACTTTTGCTGCTGCCATTCTCCCCCCGTTCCGGTGGTCGATCGCGTGACATCGTTATTTCAGCAGCGCCTCTTCCATGGACGCATCCGATGACTGCCAGGCTGGCCGTTGTGATTTGACTTCGGATTCATAGACGATCGACATCCAGCCGTCCGCGAGGGTCAGGCTTTGCAGTCGCAGTGGCAACGGGTCTTTCCCGGATTCACGAGGCACCGAAATGTTTCGTGGGAATGTGTAATCCTGCAGTTTCTGTTGAATCGCCTGGCGGACAATCCCTTCGCCGGCCGCTGCCAGAAAGCCGCCTGTCCCGGGATTGATCTGAGAGATTGAAACCAGTTCTGGTTTGAGGACGACATCGGTCTGGGTCAGCATGGGACGAAACGAGAAGACCACTTCCTGAGCGGGAATCTCCGGGCCGATGACCGGTTTGAATCCCGCCCGAATGGTCAGCAGAAACTCGCCGCGGGTGATTGTTGCGGTAATCGGCTGTTCCCGATCGAGCACCAGATTTCCCAGCGAAGGTCCTTCCGGTTCAGCGGCCCCTCCGGAGAGGAAGCGATTGAGCAGGCTGGGAGGAACTTCTTTTCCGCTGAGTTCGTATCGTTCTGCCAGATCGGCGATCAATGACTGATGAATCAGCCCGACCAGTCGATTGTCGATGTCCTGTGATTCCATCTCGAACGGTGATGACGGGGCCGAGTCGCTGGACGTTCCATTGGAGACCGGCAGCAGCAATCGTGACGGGACAGCTCTGTTTCGTCGTCCCCCGGTCGAAATCGACTGAATGGTCGCGGTCCCGCTGGCGGTGGCCGGTTCGAACGCCACTCCCCACATCCCGGCATTGTCGGTCGAACGGGTCGAGATGTGTGTCGGCATCAGTTGCGACTGGTCGAGCCAGTCTTTGACCTGGCCGTTCAGCTTCTGATTCAGTTTGATGAGTTCGGTATCGAGCCGATTGTTGAATTCGGGGGCGACGGCCTGCGTGATGCGCTGGGCCGCGATCGCTTCGGTCATTGGTTTCTGCTGCTCCGCGGCACTCATCACGATGGAACTGGCCAATGGTCCCAGCAGAGGAATCGGGCTGACCGGGGTGCTGGCTCCCAGATTCTGCTGCCGGATCGTCATGTAGGCCGCCGGCGTCCAGGTGCGCAGGATGGAGCCGTCAAACTCGATCTGCTTCGTGACTTGAAATTCGACGCTGCCGGCGCTTTGAATGGAGGCCTGCCGGACCTGACTGAGAGTCTGATTGACGGTGAAGCCGTTCAGGACAACCTTCATCAGCATGTTGGAACTGTTCGGCACGAAGTCGATGGAAGTTCGGGCGTTGGTCCGCTGGGTCCCCTGAACTTTGGCCCCCATAATGATTTCCTGGAACGGCCCTTCCTCGACCGTTTCCGTCGAGATGAACTGGCTCGCGAGACGCTCGCCGATCATGAAGCACAGCGGATGTCGCAGCGCCAGTTCCTGAATGGAGTCCTGTGTCGACACCTTTTGCAGGTTTGGACCAGCGGAAATCGGGATCGCCGTCGTCGCGGCACGGGACGCGGAATACGGAGGAGGAATCACCGGATTTCCCCGCTGCGGGACAAACTGCTGCGGAGGAAATTGCTGTTGTGGAAACTGCTGCGGAGCGTACTGCGGCGGAATCACTGGCCCGGGTGCTGCCGGACGGGGAGCGTAATACTGCGGAGGGAACGGCTGCGCTGTCGCGACGGTTCCGCGACTGGCGACCAACAGAATTCCCCAGATCAGTCGGAAAAGGAGGCGACTGACGGGGGAGGCGGGAAGCAGATTGTGTGTGGTCATCGGGGACCTTCCGTCTGCTGAAATTTCGTCTTCAACACATTGAAAAGTTTACACGCCAGGGTTTGTCGATGGCTGACTGTTTTTCATTTTTCCCATTTCCGTCCTGTCGGGAAAACCGACATTGTCGGCGGTCATTTCTGGAGAAAACAGGTAAGACAGGATGTTCCGGTTGCCTGAGTGGGAATTCGCACGTATGTCCTGAGAGAGACTTGCTGTTCTCATCTTGTCGCGTCACGGTCCAGGGTATCGGATATGCCGAAACATCTTGATGTCATGATTCTTGCGGGGGTGTGTGCCGCCGTTCTGGGGGGCGTGCTCCTGATGGATCGCTCGCAATTGTCCGGGCAGGAGGATTCGTCACTGGAAGGATCCGGCGCGCTCTATCAGCAGGCTGCCGGGACTATTGCAACTTCCGATCCGTCGAAGTCCGGAATCAGGAATTCCGGGCCGACTGCGGTTCCCGTTACAAACGCCGGAGCAGGAACCCCCTCGCTGGCCGGACGTCATCAGGAACCGGCACCGTACCAGGCAGGAGTGGTTCAACTCGGAATCGGTGCGTCGCTGGGAGGAATACTTCCGTTCCCGGAGGACAACGCCTGGAATCAACCGATTGACGATCTTCCGGTCGACCCGATGTCGGATCTGCTGATTAAAACGATGGGGATGAATAAGAACTGCCATCCCGACTTTGGGGCAGGCATCTGGAACGGGGCTCCGATCGGGATTCCGTACGTTGTCGTTTCCGGAGATCAGACTCCTGTTCCGATTCGTTACACCGCGTACGGAGAAGAGAGCGATCCCGGTCCTTACCCGATTCCGACCAACGCTCCGATCGAAGGGGATCCGAATGTGGATGGGGACCGCCATGTCATTGTGGTCGACCGGGACAATTGGAAGCTGTACGAACTCTTTCGAGCCTTTCCCGTTGCGGCCGGACATCTCTGGAAGGCCGAGTCGGGTGCGATCTTCGACATGAAGGAGCACCCGAGCCGACCGGTGGGATGGACGAGTGCGGACGCCGCCGGATTGCCCATTTTCCCGGGACTGGTTCGTTATGAAGAAGTGGTGGAACAGAAAGAGATTCGTCACGCGCTGCGGTTTACGGTTTCGAAGACCCGTCGGGCGTATGTCCCGCCTGCAACCCATTTCGCCAGTCGTTCGAGCGACATGAAACTGCCTCCCATGGGGATGCGAGTCCGATTGAAGAAGGACTTCGACATCACTCCGTTTCCCGAAGAGGTTCAAGTGATCCTGAAAGCGCTCAAGAAATACGGGATGATCCTCGCGGATAACGGCAGCGACTGGTTCGTCTCCGGGTCTCCTGATCCCCGTTGGAACGATGACAACCTGCACACACTCAAAAAAGTCAAAGGCAAAGACTTCGAAGTCATCCTGATGGAAGAGATCGTCGCCGACTGATTCAAAGGGTTCAAAGGGGTCAGGGGGCAGGGGGCAGGATTCAGGATTCAGAAAGACTGGGGAGGAATGAGTTGGTCGATCATTTGCCTGCGTGGGAGGACGTCTGGCGTGTTCTGCGAAGACACTCTCAGCTCGACAAAATAAACCGTTGAAACATCACGCGGATCTTGAATCGACCAGTGGTTCGAGATCCGTGTGAATGTGTTTCCGGGGGGGCTTCTGAACGGTCAGCCGGCCATCTGAGACAGAACCTGTTCTGCAGCCGACAAGGTCTCCGAAATCTGCTCATCGGTATGGGCGGCACTCACGAAGTTCGCTTCGAACTGACTGCAGGGGAGATAGATTCCCTGTTCGAGCATCCCGTGGAAGTAACGGGAGAATCGAGTGGTGTCGTTCTTCGCAGAGATCCGGTAACTCGTCACAGGTTCAGGATTGAAGAAGAGCGTGAACATACTGCCGACACGGGGAACGGAATGCGGAATGCCGAATCGCGAACAGATGGCACTCAGCCCGTCACACAGTCGTGCAGTCCGGCGATCGAGTTCCGGATAGGGATTTGTCTTCTTCAGAACGTCGAGTGTGGCAATGCCGCTGGCCATGGCGAGCGGATTCCCGGAGAGTGTCCCGGCCTGATAAACCGGACCGGCCGGTGAGACCGAATTCATGATGTCGGCTCGTCCGCCATAGGCTCCTACTGGAAGACCGCCTCCCACGATCTTTCCGAGAGTCGTGAGATCGGGAGTGATTCCGAAGTGAGCCTGAGCTCCCCCGAAGGCGACGCGAAAGCCGGTCATCACTTCATCGAAAATCAGAACCGTGCCGTACCGCGTACACAGGTCGCGGCAGGCTTGCAGGAATTCACCGGTCGGGATGACCACTCCCATGTTGCCGACAACCGGCTCGAGAATCAGAGCGGCAATCTGATTTCCTTGATTTTCGAAGGTGGCGGTCAGTTCCGCGACGTCATTGTATTCCAGGCACAATGTCGCCTGAGTGCAGCCGGCGGGGACGCCGGGACTGGAGGGAGTTCCCAGCGTCAGAGCGCCGCTTCCGGCCTGAACCAGCAGGCTGTCGACGTGTCCGTGATAGCAGCCGGCGAATTTGATGATCTTGTCGCGCCCGGTGAATCCTCGCGCCACGCGCAGAGCGCTCATCGTGGCTTCCGTGCCGGAGTTCACCATCCGGACTTTTTCGATGGACGGCATGATGGCCACGACACGTTCAGCGAGTTCCGATTCCAGCTCCGTCGGGGCTCCAAAACTGGTGCCGGACAGCAGGGATTCCTGAATCGCCGCGATCACTTCCGGGTGCCGGTGTCCGAGAATGTGCGGTCCCCAGGACCCGATGAAATCGAGATAACGGTTGCCGTCGAGATCAAACAGGTACGGGCCCTCTCCCCGAGCGATAAAGACCGGCGATCCGCCAACGCCACCAAAGGCTCTCGCCGGACTGTTCACTCCGCCAGGGATCACTTTTTGTGCCCGTTCAAAGGCGGCCTGGCTGCGCGTCAGGTTCAATGGAGCAGGAGTCGTCATCGGTTTCACTTCAAATGCCGGGAATCAACGGAAGCCACGGCGCTCCCGTCTGCTGTGTGTCCGTCTGCCGTGTGCCCGTCGGATCAACGTTCTTTCAGCACCATGTCGATGCAGAAGACGGCCCCCAGAATCAAAATGCGAATCGGATTGTCCGGGGGAACGATGTCATGAATCTGAATGACGTAATTGTCGGCCGAGGTAAACATCTCTTTCCCCAGGCCTGTCCATTTCTTATTGACTTCGGCGAGGATCCGCCCGTCGTGTTCGAACTTGTACTGAAAGCCGGTCCACTTCCCCTTGAGATCGCACATCGGCTGGTCGTCGGCGCCGAGCACCTGAAAGGCTCCGCCGATGCTGAACAGTTTCTGTTTGAAACCGCCGACCCGGTCTCCATCGTCGTCGAAGACCTGAACTTTCGAGAGAAACAGATTCATTCCGCGCGAGACCTGCAGAACCGGGCTTCCATCGGGTGTCGTGACCCGGATGTCGAACGGCGTCATCGTTTTGAAGTCGGTGAACCGCAGCATTTTGGTCAGCATCCCCAGGTGGGGTTCCCGGCACTGCAGAATCATCTCTCCAGTGGTCGGATCGTAGACATCATAGTTGCTCGCCGCTTTGAACAGCCCGATATGTTCTTTGACGAGAAACAAATTCTGATTCAGAACAGGATGCATCAGTGTCTCACTGTTGACGGGAGTTGAAACATGTGGCGCATGGCCATCACGATGAATCTTGAATCCCAGAGTTTCACCCATTTGAACGGGACCCGCTTTCGATCCGGCCTCACCAGGTGAGCGGTGGATTTCCGACGAGTGCCAATCCCGGTGGCTACTGTAACGGGAATCGAAAAATCCGGCAAAGTCGTTACGGTCGCGGGTGATATCGAACCCGACGGACCGGAATTCCTGTTCATTCCCCGGTTTTCAAGCGGAAAATGCCGAGTTTTCTGACAGGCTCCTCGTTTTCTCCTCCAAAATGACGAGCGAGTATCTTTTCGATGGTCAGTCGGATGCCCTATAACGTCTGGCTGTGTTTCAGTGTCCTGATTTCGGTTGGCTGGTTCGGGTCGCGGAGCCCCATTCAATGAGATCCCTTCTGACTCTCTGCGGAATTGCCGTTTCTCTCGCAAGCGCCTGCGTCTGCAGTCCGCTTCAGGCTCAGGGACTGCTCTGGTCATTGCCGGAAGATGGTCGATGGGTTCGCTATGAAGGGACCTACACCCAGGTCTCCAAACAACCACTCGACAACGACGCCGAACTCAATCTGAACTGGATCCGGAAGGTGACGTTGAAGTCCGTCGGTTCCGAGAACGGCGATGTCAACGGTCAATCGGTTCCTGCACGCTGGATCGAGATCAAAGTCGAAACCGGACGGATGAAGAATGAGATGTTCGAGATCGGTCCCGGGGGAGTGCAACTGTATAAGTTGCTGGTTCCGGAAGAGGCCGTTCGCGGCACGATCTCCAGAACCGTCATCGATGAACGGGAAATTCAGGTGGGAGGCATCCCGATCCTCAAAGGACTTCGCAAGAGTGGCGAGAAAGATGTGGTCACTCTCGAGGCAGGTGTCTTTCAGGTGTACCCTGTTGTGGCCCTGATCAATCATTATCCGGAACTCAACGCTGCCGGCAATTCAGAGTCGGTTTCCGTTCCGGCCGGATCGTATGACGCGACTGTTGAAACGGGTGAACTGGTCACCGAGACACTTTCTTCACGTTCCACGAGTACCTGCGAGCTGACCCGTTCGACTGAGATTCCCTTCGGCATTGTGAAATGGTCCGCCACGACCGTTACGGAAACAAAGGGGTCCACCGATGTCCGTTCTGAATTCCAGGAAGCGGTGACCACCAAAGAAGAGATGCAGGCCGTCGAAGTGGGCACCGGAGCGGAATCGGAACTCACCAACTGAATCACAACACGTGCAGTGTCTCAGTGCGTCACGGTACCTGTTGTGGCGGGGCAAAAGTGTCCGTTGGGGAATCGCTTTTCGGGTGGTCAAAAGCAATCAGCCCGCCATCGAAAACCGATGACGGGCTGTCCTGACCCCAATTTCATCCAACCGTCTGGCACAGTGTCGTCTGGCACAGTATTTCTCAGGCGGCACGTCGGCGAATTGCCGGTTTCGGGACCGATCGCAGACGTTCACGGAATCCGTTTTCCGCCTGTTCGCACAGTCGCTGAAGTCCTTCGGACAGGAGCGGCATCGCGACGCAGAGATCTTTGCGAATTTTCTTTGTCTGCAGGCTGCATTCCCCTTCCGCGAAGCCCTGCGGAAGTTCGGTCAGGCTCGATTCCCGACGCATGGCCAGCCAGGGGAGATCGAACCGGTCTGCCAGCCGCTGAGTGAACTGCAGAGGATTGATTCGTTCGGCACCGGCGACGTGATAGACTCCCGTCAGTCCTTCCTGGCAGGCCCGCTCCAGAATGTCGGCGAAGTCGGTGGCGAGCATCGGTGAGGAATGGCGGATGTGATCCTGCTGGACGATCCGACGGGTCTGGACTGTCTTCAACAATGTTTCAATCCATCCGGACTGCTCTCCGTCCGGAGACCAGCCAAAGACGTTTGTTCTCAGAATCAGTGCCTGAGGGGAGATCTCCTGCAGGTGATCTTCTGCGGCACGAATCACCTGGGCCTGATAGCTGCCACACAGCCCGTGTGATTCTTCGTCGTGGAACAGCCAGGGGCTGGTGAACACGGCATCGGAAGAGACCATGACGAACTGCATTCCCGCGGCGGATGCGGCGTTCGCCCAGAGCTGCAGGTCGACCAGGCAGGTGTCGTTGATCAGGCCTTTGGTCTGCGGCTCCCAGCTCGAACGAGAGCCGGAACCACAGTAAATCAGAAATTCGGCATCGCAGCTGGAGACAGCGTCACTCGGTGACAGCCGGCAATCCAGTGCGTCACAGTTGGCGATTTCGTATCCCGGCTGGGCAGCCCAGGTGGTCACGGCATGCTTGTCTGCGAACGACGCGGCAACATTGGCCCCGACGATTGTTTCCACACCCACCACTAGAAATTTACTCACGCGATGCCTCCATGCCTGGCGTGCTGCGATTCAACCGGCATCCCTGGCCGGTCAGTCCTGTCACCGGTGTTTGTTTCCACCAGTGATGAGGGAAGTATAGAAGCCGGAGATTTTTTCCACCAAGATCAATCGGCAAGAATTACCGATCGATTCCCGGCGACTTGTCGAAGTTACAACGTCGCGTCCCGATGTCGGGTTGGATAAGATGCGCAACATCAGCGGATAGAGAAATGGTCGGCCTCCAGCTTGCGAACGGTTCCGGCCACGATTCGTTCATCAATTCAACTGTGAAGTTCAGACGCGGTGCCGATTACGTTCGAACAGATTGCCCGATTTGCACCGGATGAGAAGTCGATTCATTCGGCGCGGCAACTCCTCAATCCCCGCTTCTGGACCGGACTCGGTTTCAATGAATCCGCCATCTGGGGAAACTGCCAGGGGTCAGCGGTCTACGCCGTTCGAGTGGATCTGTCTGACCTGGCGCAAAGCTGCAACTGTCCCAGTCGGAAACGCCCCTGTCGTCATTCACTGGGACTGCTGATGCTGCTGGTCGCCAGCCCGGATGCGGTTCCGATTTCCGATGCTCCGCCAGAGGTGATCGAATGGCTTTCCAGGCGGAAAGCCCGAGCGGAAAAGCAGCGTCCGGAGAAAGACGCCAGACCGACTCCGGTCGATCCGATCGCCCGCGAAAAACGGATCCGCCAGCGTGAAGGGCGGATCCAGACCGGCATCGAGAGTCTCAACCGCTGGATGTCGGATTTCATCCGCCAAGGACTCGCAGGGCTCAACGCAACAGGGGATGACCTCTTCGAAGAGCAGGCGAAGCGACTGATTGACGCCCAGGTGCCGGGACTGGCAAATCGGGTCCGGCGAATGGGAGAACTGGTCCGATCGACCGTTCACTGGCCGGAAGAACTGCTGGCATCACTGGGACGACTGGAGTTGCTCCTGTCTGCTTACCGGCGATTGCCGGAACTGCCGGAGAACCTGCAGGCGGAGATCCGGCAGGCGGTCGGCTGGACCGTTTCCGCCCAGGAACTGGAGTCTCAGGGAGTGCCGGTGTCCGGGCAATGGCTCGTTGTCGGACAGCGTGATGAGGAGGAGGACCGGTTACGAAGTCGTCGAACCTGGCTGCAGGGGGTCAGTGACAGACAACTGGTTCTGATCTTGCAGTTCGCGCCGGGACAACAACCGTTCCCGCAAAACTGGTTGGTCGGAACGACATTTCACGCCACGCTGACACGGTATCCCGGGGTCCTGCAGCAACGTGGCAAACTGGCGGAGCAGCAATCTCTTCCTGAGTCTTTTACCGGTGATCTGGCCGGAATGGCATCACTGGAGGAGATGTTGACTCAGCATGCTCAGGCACTCTCTCTGTTTCCATGGTGCATCAGTTCCCCCGTCACATTGAAACAGGTGACGATCGTTCCGCACGAGCAGCGCTGGTGGGTTCGAGATCGTGACGGGAGGGGAGTTCCGATCCAGACGCGGGAACCGTGGCGGTTACTGGCCGCCAGCGGTGGGCATCCAGTCGATCTCTTCGGCGAATGGACAGGAGACACGTTTCTCCCGATGACGCTCATCGCGCAGCGGGAGTTCATTGATCTGACATGAAAGACCTGCTCGCGATTGCCCTGGTCGGAACACAGAAAAATCCTGTCTCTCCACAGACGCCGGATCATGCGGTTGAACGGATCATCGGGAAACTGGAGGATCTGACTCCGGAACACCGGTTGCTGGTTCAGGCCGGGATCGCGGCGGTGCGAACGGTTGCCGGTTATGAACCCCGTCCGGTGCCGGCTCTCCCCGCTGCCCCAGCGGAGTCCGGTCTGCCTCCCGGTGATCGACTGACACAACTTCTCGCACAGGCACTCTCCCCGGACTCTCTCGAGTTGCTGCCGGAGTTTGTTGAAACATTGAAGCAATCCGGCATCCACTTTCCGCATTCCCTGGTCCCGGTGGCATTGGATCTCGTTCAGCCGCAAAGAAGGAACCTGTTACGTCCGGTTCTTGGAGAACGGGCCCGCTGGCTGGCGGAGCATCATGCCGAGTGGAACTGGATTCTTGAGGACACGGTGTCGCGGCAGGCGCGACTGGAGGAGTGGGAACGGACCTGGAATGAAGGGACGTTCGCGGAACGACTGGCAGCGCTGCACCACATTCGATCTCAGGATTCCACCCGCGCCCGAGTCCTGCTGGAACCGGGGTTCTCAAAGGAAAAAGTCGAACACCGTCGCAAACTGCTGGAGGTGTTGCGAACTCAACTGTCGGTCGAGGATCTTCCGTTTCTTGAACAGGTGTCCAGGGACCGAGCCGAAGGAGTGCGTCAGGTCGCCAGAGAACTTCTGCTGCAGATTCCTGACTCCTCCATTTCACGAAGGATGCGGGAACGTGCTGCCGTCTCCATTCATGGAGAACGGGACCGGTCCGGGACACTCGTCATTCAACTGCAAGGACGGCAGCCGGAAGATGACGACGCAGAACGGGATGGTCTCGCCGATGGCATCGGTTCTGCCAGTGGAGAAAGGGGGCAGTTTCTCGTCGGGTTGCTGGGAGCCATTCCCCCGGGAGAATGGACCGGCCGGTTTGCCTGCACTGCTCAAGAGTTGATCGCCGCGATCAGGCGCAGTGAGGATGCCGGCCTCTTTCTGGAAGGCCTTCAAACGGCGTTTCTGCGATTCGGCCGGACCAACGTCCTGACAGTCGAACTCTTTCCAGATTACTGGCAGTGGAGACTGGACGAGTTGAAGCGATCGTCAACGTCATCCGGGTTGCGGCCGGCACTCCCGTCTCTGTTATCGGCCATGCCGGAAAAACAGCGGGACCGTGCCGTTCAGGCTCTGTTTGCCTCACCATTGCCGCTCGAAGAACTTCCCGTCCCGGAACTGCTGCAGACACTTGCAGGTGTCTGGAGTCTCGAATTTTCGGAACTCTATCTGCAGGTGACCCGGCGCCTGTTCCAGACCCGGACCGATGGCCGAGTCTATCGCTGGTGTGATACCCTGATGCTGGCGGCAACGGGGCTGCATCCACAGTGCATTCCACAGGCACTCCAGCCTTGGACGTTGCATCCGGAACTGGTCCGTATTGTGAAGACGTTCCGGATGGGGAGTGTTGAAGATCATCTGCGCCGATTCGCCGAAGTCCTGAAAATCCGATCCGAGTTTCAACAGACCGCCCGGCAGATTGCAGACGAGGGCCGGCCCTCTGCGCACCCTGCCTGAGCCATGTGCCGTTTTCCTGATCTGTCCTGAGAGAGATTGTCCACCGTGAACGAGATCCGAGACGTCTTACGCCAGCATGCGGAACACCAGTACGCCGCGGAACTCGAAGCGTTGAAACAGATCGACAACCGGCAGAAGCCACCGGGCTGGCAGTTATCCCCCTGGGCCGTGAAACAATATCTGCTGGGAGGAACTCTCGCCGACGGGACCGTGATTTCTCCCAAGTATGTGGGGCAGGAACGGCTCATTGAAATTGCTGTCGCCACACTGGCGACTGATCGGGCATTGCTGTTGAGCGGGGTTCCGGGAACCGCCAAAACCTGGGTCGCGGAACATCTCGCGGCCGCCATTTCCGGAACGTCGACGCTCTTGATTCAGGGAACGGCCGGACTGGATGAGTCGGCACTCCGTTATGGCTGGAACTATGCCCGACTGCTCGCCGAAGGACCGTCTCCCGCGGCACTGGTCGAGAGTCCGTTGATGGTGGGACTCCGGACGGGACGAATCGTCCGCATTGAAGAACTCACCCGCATGCCGAGCGAAATTCAGGATTCGTTGATCACGATTCTCTCGGAGAAGACCTTACCGATTCCCGAACTGGCAACCGAAGTGCAGGCGGTTCGGGGGTTCAACGTCATTGCGACGGCGAACAACCGGGACAAAGGAGTCAATGAACTCTCCAGTGCGCTGCTGCGGCGCTTGAACATTGTGGTTCTGCCGCTTCCGGATCGGCTGGAAGAGGAAGTGGAAATCGTCAATCGGCGCGCCCAGGAACTGGGACGGGCCCTGGAACTTCCCGTCGAACCGCCGGCACTCACGGAGATCCAGCGCGTCGTGACGATCTTCCGGGAACTCCGGAATGGTGTGACGACGGACGGCAAGACACGACTGAAATCTCCCACCGGAACACTCTCCACCGCCGAGGCAATTTCTGTAGTGACCAGCGGAATGGCCATTGCCGCTTATTATGGAGACGGGGTCATGACGGCGTCGGATCTGGTCTCCGGGCTGATCGGCGCCGTGGTCAAAGATCCGGCTCAGGATCCCGTGATCTGGCAGGAGTATCTGCAGACGGTCGTCAAAGACAGGAATGACTGGAAGGATCTCTATCGAGCCAGCCGGGATCTGGGAGTCCGTCCCGGAATTCTCCCTCTCCCCTGAGGGGAGAGGGTCGGGGTGAGGGGTTCGACCGGTGAGAGGTGCTTGCTGAGAAGTGTTTCCACTGGCGACGATCGCCCCTCATCCGGCCTGCGGCCACCTTCTCCCCTCAGGGGAGAAGGATTTGAGTGGTGCTGTGATTTCTCGGACAGACTCCTGGGAACGTCAAAGTCAGCAGCGCGGATGATGGAGCGGGCAACCGGCGCTCTCAACCGGTGCGGAGTTGATGGATGGCCGGTTCTGAAGGGGAGGCCAGTGAAAACTCCCGCATCAGAATCCGCATCTCGTTTTCGACTTCCGTGGTCATGTTGACTTTGACCAGCTGGCGTTCGATTTCCGCAGCTCCCGTCGGAGAGAGGTCGGCCTCTTCCAGTGACTGAAAGCGATCGGCCGGATTGGGCGCGATCATCCGGGAAATCATGTGGACCAGCGTACTGTTTCGGGCGACATCTTTCGGGAGCAGTTCCGGAATCCGTCGCCAGATATCTTTCTTCACGCTGATCAGCTCGGAGACATCGGCCACTCCGGCGAACGGGTATTTTCCGGTCAGCAGTTCAAGAAGAACATACCCCAGGCTTGCCAGATCGGACAGCGGATTGTGCTGTGCCCCTTCCAGAACTTCCACCGCCGCGTAGCGTGGAGTCCAGGTCGGACGAATCGGCAGTTCATTCTGCAGAAAGGCCGAGCCCAGGTCGATGATCTTGCAGTTGCCGGTCTGTTTGACCATGACGTTTGCCGGTTTCAGGTCGGCATGAATCACTCCCTGACGGTGCAGCGCTGCGAGACCGGCCAGGCATTCCCGGATAATCGCAATGGCCACACCCGGCATGATTCGGGACTGGAACCCGGCGTCGGTGATGATGACGTCATTGATGTAGGACCACCGGTCGGCAGCCACCGTCTTTTTCACCTGCCGGAGCAGCTTGGGATTCGTCAGATGGCGCAGGTCATAGCCGTCGACCCATTCCGAGACCAGAACCAGAATCCCTTTGTGTTCCACGACGTTATAAACGTCAACGAGGTGATCCTGCTGAATCCGTGCCGTCGCAACATTCACCCGGGCCATCCGTGACATTTCCCGGCGATACGTTTCGGCATCGGGATAACCATCCGGACGGTAGAACTTCAGCGCCAGAGGAAATGAGACATCGAATGCCCCCGAGCGGTCAGCGAGAAACACAATTCCCTGTCCACCGGCTCCCAAGCGGGTGACAAGCCGGTATGTCATGTCCCAGCTCACGTCGGAACTGGCGACGATCTCCTGATAGCGATCGTACAGTTCGAAGGTCGACTCACCCGAGGGAGCAGGATTCTCCCCGTACTCCGCACCCAGATACAGGCGCGTCGCGTCGACCATCATGGAATCATCATCCCTGTTCATTATCACTTTCACTGCCGGTCAGGACAGGTTCGTCTTCTGAGACTTCAATACGAATTCCGACGAACGATGTTGACCGAATCTCAAGTCGACAATTCACCACCGTCCCACGCGGGACAACTCCATTTTCCGTTCTCAGTGGGACAATGCAGGCGAAGAAATGCTGGTAGACACCGGATCGTCCGTCCTGGATTCCCGCCGGGCTTGAACGCCAACCAGCGGAAAGACTGTCTGATGGATGACAGAAACGGAGTCGGTCGGGTGAAGGGCGACATCAATTGGAAGTGATGGATCTTAGTTTGAAACCCATTTTCTGGCTAGAGAACCTCCCAGAAAGCCCAGTGAGCTGTTGATTCCCGCGACATCGGCAACCCGCCCCGGCAGACGTGAGAGTTCGCACATAGAGCTCGCACGCAGAGCTGACACACAAATGGGCGCCATGGTTCCGTTCTGCGATCGCAGAACGGGGGCACCGGGCAGTTTCAAGCCTGTTGTCCCCTTGGTTTTACAGGCCGAAGCGTCCTTCGATCCCACCCGAAACCCGGCGCTCTTTTCCTGCGTGATGACATGAGATGGCATTGAATCAGGATGATCGGTCCAGGTCCCTGTGAGGCGTTCTCTCCCCGAATACGGTGCAAGGCCGATCACGAGCGGAAGTGGGTGGAAGTGAGTGTCATCTCGGGGCCAGAGGTCTTGGCCCCCGACTGTGGAGGCGAAACTGTGGAGGCGAACTGGGTCTCCGGAATCAGGGGCGCCCCCTCTTGACACTCCAGAAGATAGAACAGTATATTTCGTATTATGGAATGTTAAGTTTCGGTTGAGTGAATGTCCTCAACTTCTCTGAGCCAGTAACCGGGAGTGTGTGTTGCCAACCTCCACTCTGTTTCCACAACAGGATCTGCCGAATTCTCAATCCGAGAATTGCTACCGTCGTTCGTCGCGAACACTGGCAACCGGTGTTTCCAGCTCCATGCGGCGCGCGGTCACTCCCATTCCGCTGTTCTTTGACCGGGCGGATGGGCCGTACTTCTATGATGTCGACGGGCGCCAACTCGTCGATTACACGCTGGCCTGGGGACCACTGATTGTCGGGTCCAATCATCAGCAACTGAATGCGGCAGTCATCCGTCAGTTGTCCAGAGGATACACGTTCGGCAGCCAGCATCGACTCGAGTATCTGCTGGCAGAAGCGATCGTCGACGCCTCCCCGGGAGTCGATCAGGTCATCTTCAGTAACACCGGAACGGAAGCGGTTCAGGCGGCATTGAGGATCGCCCGGGCGAGGACCGGCCGGGTGAAAATCCTGAAATTTGAAGGTCACTATCACGGCTGGATGAGCAACGTGCTGGTGTCTTACAGGCCACAGGGGGGAGATTCCTTCACGGCCATGCCGACCTGCGGAGGTCAGCCCGCCAGCGAATACGCCGACACGATTGTTCTCCCCTGGAATGACCCGTTGGCGCTCACAGACCTGTTCTGCCGTCGCGGGCACGAAATCGCCTGTGTCATCGCGGAACCGATTCTGGCCAATTCCGGCTGCTGCATGCCGGAGCCCGGGTTCCTGGAACTGATCATCGAACAGTGTCGCCAGTCGGGGGCGGTGTCGATCTTTGATGAAGTGATCACGGGATTCCGGATTGCACTGGGGGGAGCACGAGAGTTTTTCGGTCTGGAGCCGGACCTTTCCGTCTACGGAAAAGCGGTGGCAGGCGGGTTCACTCTGTCGGCTGTCGGCGGACGGGAAGAGATGTTTGACGTCCTGCGGGACGGCCGGACGATTCACGCCGGGACGTACAACGGCAGTCCCATCAATCTGGTGGCGGGAATCGAAACGATCCGGGTATTACGGGAACCCGGGATGTTCGAAAAGATGCTGGGACACGGAGATGCCGTGCAACAGGCATTGAAGTCGTCTGCTGAAAGGGTCGGAATTCCACTGGCGATTTCCGGCGTCGGCACCATCTTCTCCATGCACTTCGGCGTCGAACAGCCGCCACGCCACTATCGAGAATCCCTCGCCAGCGACATGAGTCTGTATCATCGGTTTCGGGCCGCGATGTTACGTCATCAGATTCATCTTCTGCCGGATGCCCGCTGGTATGTCGGAGCCAGTCACGATGACACGGCATTGGCGATGACTGTCGAGGCGATTGATCTCTCCATGCGTGAACTGGTGGAGTGACACGGGCCTTGTCCATCGATCAAATGGAGACCACAGCAGCGACGGTTCCATTCCTTGTGAGTCATCGTTCCGGTTTGCGGTTGACGTGGTCCATCCCAGCGATTTCCCTGTGTTTGCTGCCGACACTCGTGCCGACGTTTCACTCTCGCGACGATTCCGCCCATCAGGTTTCCGATGAAAATCACCAAGATCGAAACGGCAATCCCGGCCGACGTGATGCCTGGCCTGCTCCTGCTCCGGATCCATACGGATGAAGGGCTCGTCGGCTGTGGAGAAACCTATTACGTCCCGGAGGCGGTCGCGGCGCTGATTCATGACTGGATGAGTCATTATCTGCTGAATCGCAACCCGCTGGAGATCGAAGCCCACTGGCGTTTTCTCTACGAACGGTCGACGAACTTCGGCGCGCGCGGCGCGGAACTGCGTGCCATTTCCGCGATTGATCTGGCACTCTGGGATCTGTTTGGAAAGTCCGTCAATCTGCCGGTCTGGCAACTGCTGGGAGGATGTGTTCAGGAATCCATCCGAACCTATAACAGCTGTGGCGGGCCCTCTTACGGAGCAAAAACGACATCACTGACCTGGCCGGGTTATGGACCGATCGGCAATCAGGGGCCGCTCAATGATTACTGGTCGATGATTCACGAACCGGTTCAATTGGTGACCGAACTTCTCGAAGAGGGTTATGAAGCCGTCAAAACCTGGTCACTGGATTTTGCGGCTCATCAGTTGAACGGCCCGCTGCATGTGACTCAGGCCGACGTCCAGAAAGGGATCGAACCCTTCCGCAAAATTCGTGAGGAACTGGGAAACCGGATGGAGTTGATCCTCGACGGTCACGGCTTCTTCCAGTTTTCCGCCGCACAGCGGATTGCCACGGCCCTGCGCGAATTCGATCTGCTCTGGGCGGAAGACCTGCTGCGAGTGGACTGCATTGACACGCTGGCCGATTTCCGACGTCATGCCGGAATTCCACTGGCCGTCAGTGAAATGTTCAGCGGCCCGGATGATTTCCGGCTGGTTCTGGAGAAACAGGCAGCCGACTTCGTGATGATTGATCCCACCTGGGTCGGTGGAATCTCCCAGACCCGAAACATTGCGCGGCTGGCCCAGTTCTACAACATTCCCGTGGTGATGCATGACTGCACCGGCCCGCTGACGCTGCTCTCCGGAATTCAGGTGGCAGCGGCTTCGAACAATGTTGCCTGGCAGGAGAGTGTCCGGGCCCATCTGAAACTGTTGTATCCCAGACTGATTGATACTGAAGTCACCGTCCGGCGCGGGCGGATCGACATCCCGCGGACGGCCGGACTCGGAGCCGGATGGCTGCCGGAATTGTTTCAGTCCGCTGGAAACTCCTGCCGCATCACGACCGCATCTTGACGGCAGTATTCTGGCAATCTGTGAGATTCCGTTGAGTGGCCGTTCAGAATGCGGTTTCGGCAACGTGTCACTCAGGGAGACGATGACTGGTCCGTGGAGCCTTTTCCGCGATTCGTGAGTTGTGAACTGATCTGTTGCGCGGTGCGACAGACGGCGTCGACCAGTTCCTGCTGCGATCCCAGGTTGGCCCGGGCGGTGGGCAGACTGATACTGATCGCCGCGACAAGTTCCTCATTTTCGAAAACGGGCGCCCCGACACAGGTGATTCCAATATCGTTCTGATCGCGCTCGATGGCATAGTTTTGAGCATGCACCTGCTGATGGATGGTCCTCAGCTCGATCGGATCGATCACTGTATGAGGGGTTCTGGCAATCAGTTTGGTTCGTTCGATCAGTTCATTCCACTCGTCGTCATTCAACCGGGAGGTCAGGACCCGGCCGAGCGCTGTCGAATAAAACTGGTCGGTACTCGTGGACTCGACCACCCGGCGAAACGGATGCCGGCTTTCCAGTGTCCGCAGATAACGGACATGGGTTCCGCGCAGAACTCCCAGATTGACGGTTTCTCCCGTTTGATCATGCAGTTCCCGCAGAAATCGGTCGGCCACTTCCGTGAGAAAATCATCGAGCCGCCCCAGAGAAAGGCGGCGCAGCTTGGGAGTGATCTGATACTTTCCCTTTTCGATCCGGCTGACATACCCGAGTTTCACCAGCTCCTGTAACAGGCGGTGAACAGTGGGTTTGTGATACCCGAGCTCGTTGACGATTGCGACCAGCGGCATTTCCCCGTCAGCATTTGCCAGCACTTCGAGAACGTGAAACGCTTTTCCAAGAGAAGATGTATCCATTGAATCCGCGCGACTGACAGGAAAAGGAAAGGCTTGGGAATCCGGAATGGAACCAGGTCCGGAACAGGACAATCAAACATCCGGAAAACATCCGGGGAAAACATCACGTTCCGCCACTGAACGACGAAGGTCTGCCGATTGTACTGCTGTTGGAACAGCCGGGCAATCGGCGGTTCCAACCCGCAAACCTGACCGTTATCAATGGCCTTATCGCAGAATGACGCACTGAACATGTCTGGTTCCAAATCACACACAACAACCGATGTCAGGCCGGGGATCTGGAGCCACCCGCCGGGTCTCTACGTCCTGTTTCTGACGGAAATGTGGGAACGCTTCAGCTTCTATGGGATGCGGGCACTTCTGGTGTTTTATCTCACCAAGCATTTCCTGTTCTCTGATCAGACATCACTCGGAATCTACGGGGCGTATGTCGCACTGGGATACGCAACACCGGTGATCGGTGGCTTGCTGGCCGATCGTTATCTGGGACAACGTCTCGCCGTGACCATCGGCGCCGTTCTGATGTGCCTGGGGCATCTCGGAATGGCGTTTGAAGGAGCCGCAACTCAAAGCGTCACTTCCGCTGACGGCACTGTGGCCATACTGCGGGATGAACCGGCCCTGCAGATCTTTTACTTCTCGCTCGCGCTGCTGATCGTCGGGATCGGCTTTCTCAAACCGAACATTGCCACAATTGTCAGCCAGTTATATTCGGCCGACGACCCGCGACGGGCGTCCGGTTACACGCTGTTTCAAATGGGGATCATGCTCGGGGCCGCACTCTCGGCCGGGGTGTGCGGGTATCTGGGGGAACGGTATGGCTGGAGTTATGGATTCGGTGCGGCCGGGATCGGGATGCTGATCGGACTGGTGATTTTTCTGCTGGGGGGGAAATCCTTTGCCGGAGTGGGAGAACCGCCGTCCAGGGAAGCACTCTTTCAGCGGGTGTCTGGTCCGTTGACGCCGGTTCATCTGCTGACGATCGGCACAGTCTTATCCGTCATCCTGTTCTGGCTGCTCCTGCAGAAGACGGACTGGGTCGGTTATCTCCTGGCGGTGTTTTCGGCGGTGGTGGTCGGTGTGATCCTCTGGATTGCCTGCTCTCGTGGCGATGTGATCGAGCGCGACAGGATGCTGGTCCTGATTGTCCTGCAGTTCGGGTTGACGGCGTTCGCCACACTGTTCGAACAGGCCGGTGGCGCTCTCAATCTGTTCGCCGATCGGCACGTCGATCGCTGGGTCGCCGGCGGAGAGATTCAAGCCTCGCAACTCCAGAGCGTCGTCCCGATGACGATCGTGCTGTTCGCTCCGTTCTTTGCCTGGCTCTGGCCGGCACTCGCCGCGGCAGGACGGAACCCCCGAACTCCCACAAAGTACGCACTCACACTGCTGCTGATGGGAGCCGGATTTGGAATCCTGGCGGCGACCACACACTGGACATCCTCCGGTGGGAAAGTGAGTCTGATCGGACTGATTGCGGCATATCTCCTGTTCGGGATCGCCGACCTGATCATCGTGTCGGTCTGCTATACCACCATCACGCTGCTGTCCATTCCACGGATTGTCGGCATGATGATGGGAACATCGATGCTCGCCATTTCCGCGGCGAACTTTCTGGCATCTCGAATTGCCATCGCAGCCGGTCCGTCAGGACGTCCTGCCGCCTCGCTGAGTCCGGCAGAATCACTGGCCGCCTACGAATTCCTGTTCATCCTGCTGGCCAGTTCCGCATGCGTGATGGCCGTCGGCTTTCTGATTGCTTCACCGATGCTGAGCCGCCGGATGCATGGCATCCATTAGGGCGTGTGGACCTTTTCACGATGGTCTGGCGGAGAGAAATTCGAAGCACGAAATTCGAAATCCGAAACACATTCGAAAATTTCAAATTCAAAACCCTCTGACGGTCTGTCTGTTTAGGGGATTGATCTTTTGGATGTTTTTCGAATTTCGTGCTTCGAATTTCGGATTTTCATGGGAAAAGACCACTTTGATTGTCCACACGCCAGCAACTCGCTCGAGCTGATAGCGCGATTTGTCAGCGGTGACGTTACCTGGAATCGGAATCCGTCAGGATCTCTTTCAGGACTGTTCCCTGTGCCGACGGGAAGGGGACTCCGAGAAGTTCTGCAATGGTCGGGGCCACCTGAAGATTTTGAATCAGATCAATCTGATGGGCAGTCCGGATTCGTGGACCTGCCGCGACGAACGTGGCGTTCATACGGGGATTCGTCGACAGGAAGCCATGCGTCCCGACGTTGACTTCACTCAGGGTGACCAGTTCCGTGCCGGTGAATTGATTGCTGAAACCGTACCCGTCTTTGGCCACCAGAACGAGGTCTCCCATCTGCGGGGATTCTTCCGGAGTCGGCATTCCCAGTTCCGCATACTGCTCCGGCGTCAGAATGTCGGCAATTCCTTCCTGACCGGTGAAGAACTCGATGACACGTTTCCGGTCCTCCTGAATCGTATCCGGCCGGGTCAGAAAGAGCATGGAAATGCCCCCTTCTGCAAATGTCTGAGCCGTGGCGGCGGCGATCCGATTCCCTTCGACGGTCAGCAGCCCTTTTTCTTTCAGCAGAACATTCGGGTGAATGGTCTTCGGAATGGAATTGAATCCGTGATCCGAAACGACCAGCACGACGGTCTGATCACGCATTCCGGAATCATCCAGCGTCTTGAGAATCTGACCGACGCAGGTGTCGGCATAGGCCACGGCGGTCACACCAGGCCAGGAACCAGGTCCAAATCGATGGTGCAGGGCATCCACATTCAGCAGGTGGACAAAGGTCAGTGCCGGGCGATATCGGTTTAACGCGTAACAGGCCGCCCGCGTCCAGATCCTGTCACGTGCGGCTGGAGACAGTTTCGGAAAGCCTTCTCGAATGTCCGCCGGGACGATTCCTTCCTGAATCATGGAGTTCAGGAACTCTTCGGTCGTGTACGTCAATGAATCCGGGGTATCCGGAAAATCGACCAGAAATGCGGAGGAATTTCGGGTACAGGGCCAGTTGATCCCGACGACCGATTTCCCGGCGGCGTGCAAGGCTTCCGGCAGTGTCGGGGCATGAACCAGTGCCGAACCATCCAGTCGGGAATTCAACTGCACCGGCAACCCCAGTCCGGTCCGTTCCATTTTTCCGTTGTACAGCACGCCATGTTCGCGCGGAGTGACTCCGGTCATCAACGTCGTATGGTTCGGCCAGGTGACAGACGGATTCGACACCGTCATCCCGGCGGCAATGACTCCCTGACTGGCGAGACCGCGAATCGAATCGAGCGGAATCGCGGGATCATGCAGCATCGACGCGGGAAGGCCATCCACACTGATCAACACCACATGGCGAACGGGATCTGCTCCGAAGAGGGGCGCGGTTCCGCACAACAGAAACAATCCGAGCCATAACATCTTCGAACAAATCATTTGCTGGTTCTCCAAAACTTGAGAGCGGTTTCGTTATGCCTGTGACGGACTGGCTCGTGGAAACCCCATGTTTCATTGAGGGAAAGACCTGCTTCGCGGCCACAGGATCGACCAGACTGGTCGAGAATCCCGAAACAGAATTTCACGGAGGCCCCGTCACTCGGATTCACTGTGGTCGGCATGATGACATCCGTCTACCGGGCTTTCCGCTGCGCGAACAGCCAGTCCCAGATCATCCGGTTTTGTGCCGTTGGAGTCCAGGAGTTGTGACCGACTCCCGGGTACTCGGTGTAGATCGGCTGTCCCCCGGCAGCACGCAATGCGGCCACCTGATCGCGCGAGCGTTTCACTTTGACAACCGTATCCGCATCGCCATGAGCGACCCAGACGGGAACATCCTTGATCAGTTCCGCACAGTCGGAATCACCTCCGCCGCACATCGGAATGGCTGCCGCGAACTGTTCTGGCCGGCGCTGCAGGAGATCCCAGGTTCCAAATCCCCCCATCGAAAGCCCGACGACATAAATCCGATTCGAGTCGATCGGGAGAGTTTTCTGTGTCTGACTGATCAGTCCCAGGAGTAACGCCATCGGTTCGGATGGCTGTTCCGGCATCGTGTGCGAATCGAGTGTCCAGGGAGTGTCGACCCATTGCTGTCCGGTCGGACATTGAGGAGCGATCACAAACGCCGGATACCGCTGTTGCATCTCAGGGGTTTCCAGCTCACGGGCGACATGGACCAGTTGAGAACGGTTGTCGTTTCCCCGTTCTCCTGCCCCATGCAGAAAGAGAATCAGCGGATAGCGTTCCCCTGCCTGAAGGATCGGCGGAGAGAGTTGTCGGTACGGCAACGTCTTCCCTGATTCCTCCTGATAAACAAACGCTTCAAACCGGTCGCGAGGTTCCTCCCCGAACGCGGCGCCGCTTGTGATGCCGTTTGACGACGTTGTCTGGAATTGTGGCATCAGGAAGACAATCCCTGTCAGGATGATGACCGATTTCAACACGGGCATTGGGAACTTTCAGTGAAAACTTTCGAAATTCAGTCCGGAAGTGAGTCGTACCAGATTCTCAGAAGAATTTCCCGACCGCGCTGAAATTTCCGTGATATTCAGTGGAGAAGACCGCTTCTCTGGTGTCGCCCCTTGTTTTCGCAATCGGGCATGACTGCGAAATCGAATTCCGGCTGACTCGGGACTCCCTGAAACGATGTTGTCACCGTTGTTGGTCTGACACAGAGATCCTGGATGAACGAGTTCTCGAATTCCTCCTTCTGAACTCAGAACTGCGACCCCATGTCTGCCACTGTTCCTTCTCCGAAAATGAATTCTCTGTCGACACTGTCCACCACGACCAATCCGCCAAGCTGTGCCGTGGCCATGCTGTCCGGCGCCGTCGGCGGGGCACTGGTCAGTGCTGCAGGGATGGCGCTGTTGTGGGATTCGGCCATGATCCTGTCGGGGGGATTTGTGATCCCGCTGCTGGCATTGACCGCGTTATTGACCGGGGCTTTGTGCGGTGCGGCCGCGGCTGTCCAGCTTGTTGATGCTCCCTGCTCACGGAAATAACCGCGTCGTTCTCCGCGAGCGGGCCCCAAACGACATCCGTCATCAGCCGCTTCGGTGATCAGTCTCCGTCGAGCTGGAACGGGAAGTCACGGATGGGGTTGACAGCGTCAGATCGGCACCGGTAACGTCAATCTTCCAACAGAAGTCGATTCCTCATCCCGGAAAGATCCTCACGACTGTTCCAGTCGGGGGGACCGGATTGTTCCGGAAACAGAGGCGTCGTCTCCTGGGGCTGTAGCTCAGTTGGGAGAGCGCTGCGTTCGCAATGCAGAGGTCGTGGGTTCGACTCCCATCAGCTCCATTTCCGTTCCCTTGCCTGAGGTCGGGGAGTCGCCTGGTGAGTTTTCTGGCCCCGTTGTACCTGCTTGCTGCGCTCGCGATTGGCGTCCCGATCCTCCTGCACATGATTCGTCGTGCCCCGCAGGGGAAACGCCTCTTCAGCAGCACCCTGTTTCTGTCCCCGGATCCTCCCCGGATGACGCGCCGCAGCCGGATCGAGAATTGGCTGCTGCTGCTGTTTCGGGCACTGGCGATTTGCCTGCTGGCGTTTGCCTTTGCCAGACCCTTCCTGCGGACTCAGCTGAATGCAGAAGTCCCGCAAGCGAGCGCGTTCCGCTATTCCGTCCTCGTCGATGTTTCTGCCAGCCTGCAACGGGACGGATGCTGGCAGCAGGTGCAACAGGCGTTGCGGCAGTTCGCCAAAAAGATCAATGACACTGACAGTGTGAGTCTGACGATCTTTGACAGCGACATCCAGGAAATTCTGTCATTTGAAGAATGGGAAACATTACCACCTTCCAGTCGACAGGCAGTCTTTCTGGAACGGGTCGACCAGATTCAACCCGGCTGGCAGGGAACTCAGGCAGGTCAGGCACTCATGACAGTTGCTGGACGACTGGATCAGACACAGGATGAACGCCAGAAAGCGAAAACGCTCGTCCTTCTGTCAGACCTGCAGGCGGGAGGCGGTTGGGACGCATTGAATGGCTTTTCCTGGCCGAAGAATGTGACACTCCGTCTCCTTCCAGTGACCCCGACGGATCCTTCGAACGGGGCCATTCAGCTGGCACTCGACGATCAGGCGCATCCGGATCGCATCCGGATTCGGATCACGAATTCGGCGGACTCGGGAGTTGACAGCTATCAACTGGGCTGGAGCGACCCGGTCGCTGCGGAACGAGGAATTGATCCGACCACAACCGCCCTGTCCGTGACGGTTCCCCCGGGACAAAGTCGGGTGGTTCCGATGCCGCTGGACCCGACCGATCCGGTCAGATCACTGGTGCTGGTCGGAGACCCCTCTCCGTTCGACAACATCTGTCGTGTTGCAATGAAATCGGTGCAGTCACTTCGCGTCGTCTTCTTTGGAGACCCGGCTGAGCCACAGGGACCGGAAAATCTGCGATTCTTTCTGAACCCGCTCTTCCCCCCCACGGCCACGCGGACTGTTCACATCGTCAACTGGAGTTCAGGAAACGCGCCTCCGGAACCTGAGCTGCCGATTTCCTGGCTGCTGATCGGCGGCCATCCGGATGAAACGCAATCGAAGTGGATCCGGGAGTGGATTCAGGCAGGGAACACGGCCCTGTTCGTGTTCACCTCTCCAGAGCAGGGGCTGGCCGCGTATCAACTGGCCGGACTCCCTCCTCACCCTGTTTCGGATGCAACACTCGACGGCTACGCCATGCTGGGAACCGTCGATCTGTCGCATCCGGCCCTGCAGCAGTTTCGTGATCCCCGGTATTCCGACTTCACAAAAATTCATTTCTGGAAACACCGGACGGTCTCCGCCGACTCCTTTCCGGGAGCCAGAATTCTCGCGGCCTTCGACGATGGTGCTCCCGCGCTGTTCGAGATTCCGGTCGGAAATGGGACGCTGCAGCTGTTGACGTCGGGCTGGAATCGTGGTGAAAGTGATTTCGCCGTTTCCAGCAAATTCGTTCCGCTCATGAACGGGCTGCTCGAACAGGCCGCCCCGGCGACATTCAACCGTTCGCAGAAGTTTGTCGGCGAATCACTGAATCTGGAGGACCTCTCCCCGACCGGAAAAGACCAGTATGGAAAACAGGGGGAGCGGGAGTTCACGATTCCGGCGGGGACGGACTTCCGGTTCGACCGTCCCGGAATTTATCGTTTTGCGGCAGAGAAAGAGGAATTGGTGAGCGAGCAGGCCTTGATCGTCGCGGTGAATCTTTCCCCTGAGGAATCACGCACCGAACCGATTCCACTGGCGGATCTCTCTGCGATCACCGGGGAGATGACTGTGGTGACGACGTTCGCGGCGGCAGAGCCGGCTGGCTCGCTGAGTCCGGAGCAGAGTGTGCAACTCATGAACATGCAGCTCGAAGCACGTCAGCAATGGTGGCGCTGGCTGATTGTGGCGACGCTGGTCGCTCTCACGCTGGAGTCGCTGCTGGCCGTCCGGAAGACGCTTGGACGCCGCGGCCCGGCTCCTGCGACCTGACGAAACCGCTCTAATATCGTTCCGGATGGTTTGCTTCCGGAATCCAGCGAATCAGTTCCCGGTGAAGTGTCTGGAGTTCCGGATGCTGACTGATTCCCGCCAGCAGGGCGTGTGGACGCACGCGGCGACGGGCAATGGTTCGTTCGAGGTGCGGCTGAATCACCGTTTCGAAGAACGCCTCGCGCCGAATCCGGCTCCAGTACTGGTAAACCATGAGTGCCACAAAGCCCAGGCCAGGGGCCAGATACCAGTGACTGGTGGAAATCGCCAGCAGTCCATAGATCAGCAGTGTGCCCCAGAACACAATTCCGGCAGAGACCCAGAGCGGGAAAACGCTCTGCTCGGACAATTGCACATTCATCTGCATCAGCCGTCCATAGAGTTCGGCATCATCGACACCGTCTCGAAGTTCACACTGGACATGCGGCTGACAGACAAGCGAACCGGATTCTCTGGAAATCACGACCGACTGCCCTTCTTCCGGCAGGTAGTCGGCGACCCATTCAAGCTCTTCGAACGGACTCAGCATCTGACATTCTTTCTGAATGCGCTGATTTCGTTTCTCGTCAACATCCCCTGCCAACGAGTCCTCCCGTTTCAAACCACAATGGAAATCCGTTCCAGCCTGATCGACATTGGCAGAACGGTCTTTTCCGACGGTTGTTCACCAACACGGAACGCGTCCACCAGCCGACAGTCAGGTCTGAACCGACCGGGAATGCGAAGTGATTGATGGGAAATGAGAGCGGTTTTAATCTATCGAAATTTTTTGATAACCGCCAGAATTGATTCAAGATTATTCGGGACAAGGACGGGTTGATTGGCGAATGCCCGCCTGGTTTGCCCAGCTTCCGCAACCGTGTGATAGTTCACGGTGGCTTTGGGATCCTTGAGCTGGTGACCGGTCAGAATACAGACCACCCGGTCTCCCGGAGCAATGATCCCCTGCTGTCTGAGGAGTTTTGTCCCGGCGACGCTGGCGGCGCTGGCGGGTTCGCACCCGAATCCACCGGCTCCGACCTGAGCTTTTGCATCGAGAATCTCATCGTCCGAAACGTCGCGGACAACGCCGTCGCAAATGTCGAGTGCCCGCAGACACTTCTCCAGATTCACAGGACGATTGATTTCAATCGCACTCGCGAGCGTATTCGCCCGGTGGTTGTTCCGGTCCATCTGTTCATAGAAGGATCGGATCAGCGCCGTGTCCGGTGATCCGTTGTTCCAGCGAAGCCCCTTCTTCTCGTACAGTTCATACAGGGTATTCGCTCCGGCGGCGTTGATGACCGCCAGTCGTGGAATCCGGTCGATCAGTCCCAGTTCCTTCAGTTCGGCAAATGCTTTTCCGAACGCGCTCGAATTCCCCAGATTCCCACCTGGAACCACGATCCAGTCCGGCACCTCCCAGCCCAGTCCTTCGAGCACCCGATACATGATGGATTTCTGCCCTTCCAGTCGGAACGGGTTCACACTGTTACACAGATAGATCCCCGCTTCACGGCAGACGTCCCGCACCTGTTTCAGTGCGTCGTCAAAATCTCCTTCGATCTGGAGCGTGAGCGCTCCGTAGTCCAGCGCCTGAGACAGTTTTCCGAAGGCGATTTTTCCACTGCCGACAAACACGACGGTCCGCATCAGTCCAGTCGTGCCCGCATAGATCGCCAGCGACGCGCTGGTATTTCCGGTCGAGGCGCACGCGGCAATTCTCGCTCCCACCATCCGGGCATGCGTCGTGGCTGCCGTCATTCCGTTGTCTTTGAAACTGCCTGACGGATTCAATCCTTCATATTGAAGAAACAGTCCTCCGGGGTTCATGCCCACATACCTGGCGACATGCTCCGACTTCTGGAGAATCGTCTGGCCTTCTCCAATGGTCACGATCTGTTCCGGGGGAGCGAACGGGAACAGTTCCCGGAAACGCCAGACACCGCTGAAGTCCAGCGGGTTGTTTCGGGTTCCCCAGCGTTTTTCGAACTCTTTGAGTGACGAGGGGACCGGAACCCGGTTCCAGTCATACCGCACGTCCAGCAACTGTCCGGTGGACGGACAGGCGGTCAGCACGTCCTGAATCCCGTAAGAATGAGAAGGTCCTGATCCAATATTGGTTTGAAAGGCAATGTCCTGCGACATGAATACGTTCACTTCTGAGGGGGCTCTACGGGATCGACAGAACGAAACCCGCCGTCGCGGCACGGCTCGCGTTGCCTCAATGACAACGCTGTCTCAATGAAAACGCTGGGTCGGGGTGGCAAGGTCTCCGGTCGAGACACTCACACGCAGTCTTTCGTTCTTCACAGCCGCCAGGGCGAACCAGGGGGAAATCCGGGGCGGGCCAGGGGCTGCAGACTGCTGATTCTTTCCGGAGTCGAGGCGAGACGCAACGGCTAACCGGGGGATTCTGCCGGTTCGACCGCGAAATCAGCAGATCCGGAAAAGGCAGATTTTGCCATATAACCCCTACAGGAGGAAAACGTGTTGTGACTGCGACAATCGGTACAGTTTGACTGATCGGCAATCCGATAACTCAGACAGGACCCTTCCCGCAGGTCTGGAATTGCAGCGTCTCCAGCGGGAATGTGTCTGGCAGAGTCCATTTCAGGTGCTCCTGCAGGGGACAGTGTTTTGCACTGTCCTATCTGTCAGCGGCCTCTGAGGAAACTGTCTGTAAACAGGAATATGGATTCCTTTGTGTCGATCGTCGGATGCCGAACAGGCACCGGCAAGCCAGTCAAGGATGTACTGATGCGGATTCAGCCCTGGATGACAGCGGTGGCAGGCGCAGTGACGCTGCTGGCTAATCAATCCCCCGTGTCTGGTCAGACGCCAGATTACAGTGGAGCGGACTTTTACGCCGCCGGACCGGGGAACGCATACCCGGTTCCACCAGCACCGGCCGCGGGCAGCTATGTGGACCCGAACCTGATCTACGCTCCCGGCACACCGGAATCGTTCCAGCCATGGCCTCAGATCAGCCCGTTCCAGCCTGGGAATGTCGGGCAGGATCAGTTTGCCAATCAGGGAGGGCTCTGGTTCCGGGACATTCTGCACCGCCGGCGGACCTACGAGGCGTCGATCGAGGCCTTGGTCCTCTGGTACGCCGATGCCGGGAATGCCACGATCGGATCACCGTATGCCCAGCCGGGGAATTACGGCGGCATCAGTAACCCGCAGGGAGTTCCGATGCCGGGATACGCCGGACTCTATCCCGTCGTCGGCTCATCTCCGGCCACAATCGGCTGGTATGACGTCACCAACAAGATTTACCCCTATCCTGCACTCAGCACGACGGCCGGAACGTATGTGATTCAAGACGAACGATCCTACCCGATCCGCACCGCCGGCCACCTTCCCGACCCGTCAACCACCGCCGGGATTAAAGGGAATCTGGGATTCTTCAATGAAGACGACACGGGCGTCATGGCAACCGCCTGGTGGGGAGGGGAAGCCTCTTCGGAATTCGTGCGCGGGGCCGACGTCATCAACGGAATTCCCGTCACCCGCTCAATGATCAACACCCTGGCGGGGCAGAATCTGACACCACGTAACGGGGTCATTCCCCTGTATAACGGAGAGCCAGGACTTTTTGGAGACGGCTCGACCGCGAAGTATGACGTGCTGTTCCAGATGCGGAATACCGTCGAAGCGGCCGGAGCGAACTTCAGCCTGTACCAGCAGCCGCTTTACAAAAACGGTGGCATCAAGGTGCGTCCACTCTGGGGACTTCGGTATCAATACATTGGGGAAGGCTTCCACTTCAAAGGGGTCGACAGCGGCTTTAACTACGAGTTGACCGGAGTAACGACCGGCGGCACCACCGGATCGACCACTGGAACGACCTACACCGGACGGCCGGTCTCCACCACCATGGTCGCTCTGTACAACCAGTATGAAGCCCGTCTCAACAACACCGTTCAGTCTCATATTGCCGGACCGGAAATCGGCCTGCGGTTTGATCTGGGTGAGAACAGCAGCGGATTCAAAATCTGGGGAGAGACCAACCTGGGGCTCGCCGTCAACAGTGAGGAAATTCACCTGTGGGGGGATAACATCGGAGACCCGTTGTTTGACGCCCGACTGAACGGGAACACTCCTCCGCGGATGCTGGATCCGGCGAACGACTCGACCTTCAATTCGAAAGTGAATTCCGCACACGTTTCTCCGATGTTCCAGCAATCGGTCTTCGCCGACATGGACCTGCTGAGTGCGATTCCGGTGATCCGCAAGATGCCGCTCTTCGAATATGCGACATTCCGGTTCGGTTACACGTTCACCTGGGTCGGAGAGGTCTCCCGTCCGGCGGAAACCATCAACTGGCAAGGCTTCCCCCTCTATCCGGAAATCAAGCGAACCCGCTCTGGCTGGCACGCCAATCAGCTGAACTTTGCACTCGACTGGAAATACTGATTCACCGAATCGAAGACCGCCTTGTGACCATCGCAAGGCGGTCTTTTTGATTCTGGCCTGGCTCAGAACGGACGTCGGCGGACTCTCGTCTGACACTCGTTGCGAAAGAGATGACCGGCCTGTGAGTCGCCGTCCCTGTCTGCAGGACGATTTCTGTCCAACCAGGTGTTTCACCCCACTCATCAATGGCTCTGATCTGCCGATGTTCGCTTCAAACCAGCTTTGTCGCCCGGGATACCTGCTTCTGATTCTCGCTGTTTCAGGGTGTGGGGCAAAATCGGAATCTCCCCAAACGGTGCAGCAGATTCCCGTTGTTCAGCGGGACCCTGCGTCTGCCAATCTGAGTCGTCCGTTGACTCCGGCGGAGATTGAACAGTTTCTCCTGATCATCAGCCAGTTGCCGGGGGGGCAAGCCCCCGAGTATCTGCCGGTGGAATTCGCAGGCCTGACTTCCGGGACCACTCTCCCGGCACAGATCGAGCAGTATCGACAGGCGATCCGACGGGCGATTTCTCCCGCCCGACAGGCGGCACAATGGCAGCAGCAGCCGTTGCTTCGAAGTCATCTCGAGCAGACCGGATGCTCCATGGAGGAATTCGCGGATCTCATGTTACGGGTCAGCAGTGCCTGGAGTGCGTCTGTCGTCACGTCGCAGGCCACAAGTCCGGACATCCAGCAGGGAATTCAGCAGCAGATTGAACAACTGCAACTCGAACTGCAGCGTCCGGATGCAAAGGGGTTCGAAGCGGAACAGAAGCTGAGAATTCTTGAAGAACTGGTCGCGTTTTCCGAGTTCACTCGACTGCTGCAGCAGGTTCCGGCGGAGAGTCTGCTGAGCATCTCACGCGCGCGGCGGGAGTTGAGCCAGGTCATGCCGGAATCCTCCTGGCTGAATCAGGCGACGCAGGGGGAACAGTTTCAGGGGATTCAGCAAACGAGTGGAAATTCCTTCTGATCGAGCCGTGTCCTGATTCGACGATCCCCAATTTTCACAGGGCCTGCGATCGTCCCGCAGGCTGAGCGGAATCGTGTCAGAGTCTGAATTCCGCTCAGAACGTACCGGCGGATTTGCCGGGACAGGGATTTCCCGATACCATCAATGTTTCGATATCTGACAAATCCTCGACTTTCTGGTCCCCCGTCTCTGCGATTCAAACGCCATGACCGGAATGGTTCAATCCGTTCTTCATCCTGCGGCGGGCCGATCCGTGTTCGCTGTTCTGGGGGGACTTTTTCTTCTGATCGGGAGCATCGATCTTCAGGCCGATGCGATCGTCCCGGCGATTCCGGCTTCCGGTTCCACACCGGCCACTGCCCCGGCCACTGCCCCCGCTTCCGATCCGGCGACTGCTGCGCCACAGGCTGTCGCCCCCGTGGCACTTCCCGCTCCGGTTGAGCTGATCCAGCTGACGAAGCCCTTTCCGGGAACGACCTGGAAATTCTTCTCCGGAAAAAAGGACGCGAAGCTCGAAGAAACCTGGAGCATTCGGGCAGATCCAGAAACCTCGAAGCCGCTGCTGATCTGCACCGGTTCTCCTCCGGGATATCTGTTCACGCAACAGGGATTCGAAAATTTTGAACTGGAGCTGGAATGGCGTTACCCGACAGACGCCAACGGGAATAGCGGGATTCTGCTGTTCATCAATGGGGAGGATCATCTCTGGCCCACTTCGGTTCAGGTTCAGTTGTTTCAGCCGGAAGCGGGGGCCACGTTTCCGCACGGCACAGCCCAGACAGACAACGTCCTGCAGAAGGTTCCCGTCGTCTCGAAGCCGGTGAATCAATGGAACCGGTGTCAGGTTCTCTGCAAATCCGGAACTCTGACAGTCACCGTGAACGGGCAGAAGATTGGAGAAGTGACCGGATGCCGGCCACGAGCCGGCGGCATCGGCCTGCAAAGCGAAGGGGCCGTTGTCCACTTCCGCAATTTTCTGATTCGCGAACTCCCGCCGACACTGGATCCGGCCGACGTAAAACCTGAGACGAAACCTGACGCGGGAGAACCGGCAAACAAAGGAACAGATCCTTCCGTCGCTCCGGAAACGGGTCAGTCGCCGATCAGCGACTCCCGGAAATGACTCCCTGCGCCGGGACGTTCAGCATGCCAGGCAGAATCATTCGTTCCAGCAACGTGCGAAAGTACGTCTGCAATTTTTGGGGGGGAACGTGTGGGGGGAGACGGTCCGGACTGTCCGTTTGCCTAACTGGCCGTTTGCCTACCAGGGGACTTCCATCATGCTGACAATCTGCCGGGCCATCTGGTCGACGGCGTCTTGCGTGGCGGTGGCGAGTGACTGTCCCGTTTCGGGAGCGAAACTGGTCGTCACGACTGCCTGAGCAAGATGCGGATTGATCGGAACGGTCTTCTCCGCCAGGATCTGACCTGTCCTCAGGTCCTCCCAGACCACTTCGATACCGATCGACAGATCAAGCTCTCGCGGGTCGTCATACTTGTTCTGATTCGACACCCGTTTTCCGACGCTCACTAATCGTCCCGTCAGCCGGGTATCCGCGCCATTGTCATCCGCCAGCTTGAATGGCGTCCGGAGTTGGATCTGCTTCTGGACCGATTCGGTGATCTGCAGTTCAATGCCACGGCGAAAGCCGTCATTGGTGTAAGCCGCTTTGTAGGCGTCGTTGGAAAATGTCGGAACGTGGACCGTTCGGACTTCTGCCCCATACGGACTTCCCACGACGTAGCCGCAGCCTGACAACAGACTTCCCAGAACCGCTGGCCAGGCCAGCAGCAGGAAGACCGAATTCAAAGTCTGTCGAGGCATATCAGTCAATCAGCGGGAGACCGGTCAACGGGTCGGTTTCGACTTCTCAAAGCCGGCGAGATCTCCTTGTTGCAACGGCGGGTTTTCCCGATTGTCTTGAGGAACCTGCTCCAGTTGCGGTGGTTCAGGCGCTTTTCGGAGTGGATTCATACGCTGCCAGAGACTCGGCCTGGACGGTTCCGACGGAATCGGCGTTTCCGGAACGGCCGGTTCTGGTTGAGTGCCTGGCTGGCTGTCCGGCAGTCTCGCCTGACCTTTTCCAGCGCCCTGGGTTGGAGCTTCCGGAGCTTTCGGAATGATTGTCGGAGGGGCCGGTTTCTTGTTGAAGTTGAAGGGGGAATTGGCCCAGGCTTCTTCTTCGTGCTGAATCTGGCTCAGCATCTTTCGGGCTTCGTCCGCAAACGGCGAATCGGGATGCTTGTTCAGAATGATGTAGCAATGAAGTTTGGCGGCCGGATTGTCCCGTTTGACGCGGTAAAACGTCACGAGATCCCATGTCCGCTCGATTTCAGCATGCTTCAGGACATCGATTTCAGATTGCAGACGTTCCCGTTCTTCCGCCGTCAACCCGGGGAACAGAGCCAGCATTTCCTGCTTCAGCTCTTTGGCATTCTCCAGCGATGTGCCGTCGTACGCCGGCCCCTGATACGACGCGAGAGTCACGTGCGATCCGAGGAGATAGGCATCTTTCAGGTGCTGGCTGTCGGGATACTGTTCGCGGAGCAGTGCGTACAGGCGACGTGCTTCCACATAATCTTCCGTACGGAGATTGTGGTTCGCCGCCAGCATCAGTGCATCAGCCGCCAATGGTCCGGTGGAATCGTGCAGCCAGATCGCTTTGAGCGCCTGTTCGCCGCGACCATAGGTGTCAAACAAGGGACGGCTTTTGTCGGTCAGATTGGGGAGAACAGGAACTCTCGACAATGGCGAGGCTTTCCTGCCTTCCGCCACGAGAGGGCGGTTCTCGGCCGTTTCCGCTCCGGCAACCGCGATTTCTCCCTTTTCATTTTCCTGTTCGGGAAAATCCAGCCAGTAGCGGGCGATCGCAAACAACCGGCGGGTTGTCGGATCGAGATGCCGAGTCGACGGGTAGCGAACCAGCAGGTCTTCGTAACTTTCCTGAGCGGCCGCGTACTTTTGCTGGGCGTATTGCGATTCCGCAGCCATGTACAGGGAATCTTCTTCGATCCAGTCCCCGTACGTTCCGTACATCTCATGGGCGTGCTTGTCATCCAGCCCCCAGGTTCGCCGGAACCGGGTTCCAAATGATTCGTAGCGTTTGCGACGTTCTTTTCCGAGTTTCACAAACTGCTTTTCGGCCTCTTTGTGATTCTCTGCGTCGTACAGCGCCTGTGCCTGATCGAACGCTGCCAGAGCTGCTTCGGTTTCCGGATCGGCTCCCCGAATCATTTCGGAACGCTGGCGATCCCATTTCGCCTGATTCAGTTTTCGTTCTGTCGGCCCTTGAATCCCGCCAATCGAATACTTCGGGTTGGCGTCCAGTTCCTTCCGGACTTCGTCCCGTCGGGTTGACGACTTCAGCGTGCCGCACCCGGAGCCGGACACCACGCCTGCCAGCATCAAGGCCAGCAGGGTGCCGCGTCCAGTCTGAAGAATCAGCACTCGCAGAAGGTCAGGCATCGGATCGGAAAAAGGGGGCGCGAATGGTGGTCACATCGAAATGAGCGGAAGTGTTTTCGAGCGTCGTCCTAACAGGGCATGGACAGCGGAAGTCAGGAGACGTCGAATCTCTTTTTTCTGGCGCGGCGAAACATCGATTCCCGCCAGTTGATTCCCGTCTCGTTCGAGAATCTCTCTGAGCAGTCCCAACGACTCCGCCGCAAATTCGGACGCTTGATACTCGGAATGCCCGCAGCTTGAACAGATCAATCCGCTCTGGGAGACCCAAAATCGTCCAGGTTCTTCCGGAGAAACAGGACGGTGGCAGATTGTGCAGGTGTAAAAATCGGGAAGCTGGCCAAGTTCGGCATGCAGGGCGAGTTCAAAACGGGTGATTGCCAGAAACGGAGACTCGTCCACCTGAAGGCGCGCCAAGGTTTCGACGGTCAACTCGTACAATGCCGGATGCGGATCATGTTCCTCGACCAGAGCCGCGAGCAATTCGGCGACATAATACCCCGCATACAGGTGCGACAGGCTTCCTGCACGGGGTTGAAATCGCTGGACCAGCTGTGATTCCGTCAGCAGATCCAGGGTGCCGGATGACTTCATGAGAAAGACGATTCGGCAACGGGACAACAGATCCAGACCGGACTCGAAAGAACTTTTGAGGCGTTTCGCCCCTTTTGCCAAAGCGGAAACTCTTCCAAAATCCCGCGTCATCAGCGTGACCACCCGGCTCGACTCACTGAAATCGGCGAGACGAATGACGATCGCTTCTGTTTTCTCGGCCGACATGAACGATCCCCGGAAAAGTCGAGACAGGCAGGTGGGGCAACAGGCAGACAGCAGTGATCATATGCGGACCTGCCGGAAGAAAGGAACGACGATCTGAAACGAGTGGTGTGACCACTCTGTCCTGACAGGTTTCCGAACAGGTTCCCGAACAGGGCCCGCAGGCTCGTTGGCCTGCTCAAACCGTGTTCTGTCACCTGTCATTTCAGGTTTGATGCTCCACGAGTGTTCCGATCGGTGTTGGCAAAACGACGAGGCTGGAACTCAACGCAGTGATCAGAACCTGAATTCGGTCTCAGAGTTCTGGTCGTTTTCTGACGAATCATCGGAAACCCGGTTTGACCCTGTTTTGCCTGACACCTAGACTGAAGAAGATCAGGGGGGACCGATGAGTCCTCTCCGTTTCCATCCGAATTGCTACAAATCACGAAGGCCGTCTCATGTGTCGCCTGATCATGATCTGCGGTGTGTGCCTGACAATGCTGCTGTGCGCCACAGAAAGCCCCGCTCAGAACGAAGGACGACGTGAAGTCCTGCGGGCTCCGGATGGATACCCGATTCACATCACGTACTATCCGTTCCGGGAAAGCAAAGAGAATCCGTCTCTGACGGCGTTGACGGCCCCGGTGATTCTGCTGTTGCATGGGGCCGGGGAAAGCCGGTTGCTCTGGGATAAGAACTCCGCCCCGAGAGATCAGGATCCGTTTCCGATTCTGCTGCAGAAGCGGGGTTTTGTTGTGATCACTGTTGACCTGCGGAAGCATGGGGACAGTATCGCCAGCCCGGGGGGGGACACTGCGGTGAGCTCGAACGATTATGGAGCCATGGTTGCCGGGGACCTGATGGCCGTCAAAGATTTTCTGTTTGCAGAGAATCAGGCGCAGCGTTTAAACATGCAGAAGATCGGCATTGTCGCGATCGGCACTTCGGTTCCGGTGGCGGCCGCATTTACCGAATTCGACTGGGCTCGTCCGCCACATGACGATGCACCGATTCTGGCCAATAAAACGCCGCGCGGCCAGGATGTGAAAACACTGGTTTTGATTTCCCCGGAGACCAATGCGGGACGCCTGCGGGCCACCGGGGCACTGAAGGCACTGAAGAAGATGAATCCGTTGATTCCGCTGCAGGTGGTTGTGGCGGGCCAGGACACTGCGGCAAAGAAACAGGCTCAGACGATTTTTGATGCCTATGCTCCTGCAGCCAAAGCGGGGGAATCCAATCCCCGGTACGAGTTCCTGACCCCGGATACCAAAGAAACCGGCATGGCTTTGTTCCGCCAGCCGACGGTGTATGCCTTTGTGTTCAAGTTCCTCGATACGCAGTTGAAGCCAATGGATTTCCCCTGGCGGGACCGCCGCAGTCAGCTGGACCTGTGATTTCGAAAGCCCCCTGTTTCAGGGAGACAGATCAACGACAATGGTTGACTCTTCAGTTCGAATCTGAATCGCGGGAATGCGGAAAAGAATTCGTTCTCACGGGGAAGGAATTCCCCTGTCGGTTTGCAAATTCTGTCCAGGTACGGGAAAACTCCCTGATCCAATGGAATCTGTTCTGTTTCTCCCGCGGCCACGATCAGAATTCGCTTTCTCGGTGGAGAGAGTGAACCGGTCGGTTTCGCATTGAATGCCAGGATTCTCTCTCGATGCCTCACTCCCCCTCCAGCTCTGGTCCCCGAAGATCTTTCAAGCCGCGCTATCCTTACCCGGCGGCACTCGTCTTCGGTGTTCCCGGAGCCGGAAAAGGAACACAAGGGGAAATTCTCACCAGAATTCCCGGCTTCTTCCATTTGTCCAGCGGTGTGATCTTCCGCAAGCTGGATAATCACAGTCAGGAAGGCCAGATCGTCAAGATGTACAGTGCCCGGGGGGAACTGGCCCCGGACGATGTGACGATTCGCATTTTCCTGAACTGGCTCGAGTCACAACGGGCGGCCGACCGTTTCCGCCCGCATGAACATCTGCTGCTGCTGGACGGGATTCCCCGGAACATTCTGCAGTGCAAGATGATCGAACAGTACATCGACGTCAAACTGCTGCTGCACCTGACCTGCCATGACGAAGAGGCCATGATCGACCGCATTCGTCGTCGCGCCGCGCTGGAAAACCGAATTGACGATGCCAGTGATTCCGTGACCCGGCGGCGGTTTGAAGTGTACCGGCAGGAAACCGAACCGGTCCTCGAGTACTACCCGAAAGAGATCGTCAAGAACATTGAGTCGACCGGCATCCACGCGGAAGTTCTACTCGAGTGCCTGACCTATCTGGTTCCCATCCTGAAAGAGAACTTCCCTCGGGAATGACGGAAGGACCGGCAGACATTTGGGTCGTGTTGATGACCGGCGGGGAAAGGTAAGGACCAAATCAGAAGGACCAAGAACCAAAAAAACAAGAACCAAATTCGAAATTCGAAAAGCAGGTGTTGAGTCGTTTTCCATCGGATCGTTTGGTTCTTGGTCCTTCTGATTTGGTCCTTTTATTCCCCCCAGCCGGTCCCACGAGGTTCCCAAGCCGCAACGTCCCCAGACACCGGGGAGCGCGATGTTTTTTCCTTTCACGACTGATGCACCGCTCTATTACCGGCCATTCGGAACGCTGGCTCTCATCGTTCTGAACGTGCTTGTCATGTTTGTGGTGGGTGTGGTTCCAGACGGGTTCGAATCGCTGGCTCTTCCCTATGGAGAAGGCCTGACTCCGCTGCAGTGGATCTCCTCCACGTTCCTGCATTTTGGCTGGGAACATCTGTTCGGAAACATGATTTTCCTCTGGAGTTTCGGGCTGATTGTCGAAGGAAAGCTGGGCTGGCAGAGATTTCTTCCCCTGTATCTCGCCATTGCGGTCGTGGAATGTCTCATCGAACAGCTGATTTTCTGGAATTCCAGCGGGATGTCCTGCGGCGCCTCCGCGGCCATCTTCGGACTCATGGCAATCTGCCTGATCTGGGCTCCGCGAAACGAACTCTCCATCTTCTACATCATTCTGCTGCGATCCGGAGTGGTCGAAGTTTCCATCGTGCTGTTTTCGCTGCTGAATCTCGCCATGTCGGGACTCATGCTGTACTTTCTTCCCGATTCAGAAAGCGAACTCCTGCACCTGCTGGGAGCCGTTGTCGGTGGGATCGCCGGAATCCTGCTGCTCAAGACCGGCCAGGTCGACTGTGAAGGCTGGGATCTGTTCTCCGTGATGAGCGGACGCATTCCAGCCAGAGACGATCAGTATTCCTGGCAGCACAATTCTGATCAGGCTCGAAGAAAGAACCGGAAGGTCGCTGAACGCCAGCAATCTCCCGCGAAGGAAACCGCTTCACACGGACAGGAGTCCGTGCTGAACACGGCGAATCTGGCCACTGCGGCCGCACGATTTCAAGAACTGGTCGTGCAGGGGAAAGTTCATGCCGCGCACGCGATGCTGGCACGGATTCGCCTGCAGCATCCGGAATTTCAGCCGGAGGCCGGTGACCTGTTCACACTCGCCCGTGGCTTGAAGAAACGACAGGAATGGAATGCCTGTGTTGAGATGTTTCAGGAACTGCGGCGCGTGGCTCCACGACTGGGAGCCGCCGCGCTGGAACTGGCAGAGATCCTGACGCTCGTCCAGAATCGTCCCAGCGCTGCCCGCCGGATTCTGCAGGAAATCCCGGAAGAGACGCTGACGCCGCGCCAGCGGGAACGGTTACAGAAACTCAATGAACAGATTGAAATCCTGATCGAGAGCGGCGTTCTTGAAATCCAGGATCCCTGAACCTGCGTGACGTGGACGTCGTCCGTTTCAGGTCACTCTTCCGGCGTCGACGTTCCGCGATTGCCACGGGAGACGATGAGATTTTCAATCCCGTATCGCTGCAGCTGTTTCTCATTGGGAAACGTCCAGCGCTGGACCGGCTGTTTGCAATGAGGACATTCCGGATGCTGTGATGCCGGCTCTGTCGTCTGAAAGGCCCGCGGGTCAGACCAGATGGCTTCACAGTCATCGCAGAGCACAACCCAGCCCCGGCATTCCGGACAACGGGCAGGCAGAATGTGTCCCTGCTCACAGCGAGGACAGCTTCCGAACGAGATTCTGGCGGTTTGCGACATGACGGATCTGAACGTGATGACTATGTGACGGAGTGAGAAATGGCACAACGTGAATTCGGCGTCACTTGGGGAACGCGGTGATCACTTCGGTGGTTCCCTTCCGAACAACGAGAAAGATCCGTTGCAAGGCCGGGTGATTCCGTTGGGCTCCTGTTTCCCCACCGAGGTAACCGACTCGCTGCCCCATCGAGACCGTATAGGTCTCCCGATTATTGTCCGTTTCCGGAGAAATCTTCTGCGTTTTGATTTTCTCCCATGCCAGGTCAATCCACGCGAAGGCCACATCGTCACCCCCGTCGAACACACCGTGTGGACCTTCTCGATCGGGGAAGTCCCGTGCATGACGAAGAACATGGTCTTTTCGGGTGCGTCCTTCCGGATCCAGCCCGGCATACTTCAGTCCGGCGGGACTGATCCAGGCGTCACGTCCTATCGATTTCAGTTCAACGGGGGCCGGGAGTTTCGAATCTGCCGGTTTGGTCTCCGGTCTCTTTTCGGCCAGCCCGATCTCTCCGGGTTGCCGAACCTGAATCTGCAGCTTGTCCCGATACCGTTCCAGTTTCCCGGTGACCGCAATGGTCCGACCAGAGGGATACAGCTCTTCCGGAGGTTTGGGGCCGAACTTTCCGACATCATCGGCGGAGATGAAAACGCTCAATTCGGCATTGCCGTCGAAATTGATAAAGCGATTCCCACCGGAGGATTTCCCGACCCGGGCGACTTCTCCCACGACCACCAGCGTCTGGCCGACCCGTCCGCGCAGTTCCAGCAGATTCTTCGCTTCAATACTGGGGATCGCTGTCGAGGCACCAGGCCCCGGAGGGGGCGGTGACTCCTGGCTCAGCAATTGAGAGAACTCGCTGGCCAGAAACGGAGCCAGCAGCAGGAACATCAGGAGGAAACGGAACTGCCGTCGCCGGCCTGATTGTCTGGGTTGAACGACCATCAGGGTTTGCTCTGAAGCATGATACAGAGGGGATATTGATGTCCCGTCACGTCGACATCTGAAATGACCAATTGGCTCGTGGAATGTCCGGTCTGCCAACGCGCGACAGGAATGAATGACTATCTTGTGTCGCGGATTCCCGTTTGACAATCCTGATTTGCGGGCGGGAAATCAGAAAACCGAAATGCAGTTCTGGTCGCAATGATTTAAGATGGCAGCCACTGTATCGAAGTTTGGGGTCATGGGCCTGAATCATTTCGATGCGCGTGGCCGTTTCCAGATGGCAGGAAAGCGAGGGAGTCCGGAGATGCTAGGATGGCGAGTTGCGATTTCCTCGCTGCTGGTCCCGTCGTTGATCGGGATCTTTTATCTCGACCAGCAGGTGGGGGAACCGGCGTTTTTTCTGTTGTTGCTCGTGGAATTTCTCGCTATCCGCGGTGTCTGGGAAATGTCCGAACTCATCCGTCCACGTCTGCCGGATCTCAATCTTCCCGTGATGATGCTGTGTGTCGTCGCGGTGGTCCTGGGAGGCTGGTGGCCTCACTTGCGACCCGACCCGCCGCGCTATCTCGATTTGACTCCACTGGCACTGGCGCTCTGCTTCTCCGTCATGCTGCTCTGTGTTGTTGAAGCCCGCCGATTCGTTGCTCCCGGAAAAAGCTGGGAGCTTCTGGGAGTCGAACTGCTCATCGTGTTCTTCCTCGGACTGCTGTTGACGATGACGGCCCAACTCCGCTGGGTGGCGGGAGCCGATGCCGGATACCTCGTTCTGGGATCACTTGTACTCTGTACCAAGATGGCAGACGTGGGGGCCTACTTCGCCGGCAAGAATCTGGGGCGTCACAAACTCGCCCCGGTTCTAAGTCCGGGCAAAACCTGGGAAGGAGCCGTCGGGGGGCTGCTGGCAGGGGGAATCAGTGCCTGGCTCTGGCTCAAGTTCGCGACACCGCTCTTCCTTCCGGAAGCGGTTCCCTGTGCCTGGTATATTGCGATCCTGTACGGGGCTCTCGTCAGTCTCGCCGGGATGGCAGGAGACTTGTGTGAATCTCTACTGAAGCGGGATGTTGACCGGAAGGATTCGGCGGCCCTGTTTCCGGGATTTGGCGGAATGCTCGATCTGCTCGACAGTGTGTTGTTCGCCGGACCAGTGGCCCTGCTCGCCTGGAAGGTGCTTCCGTTACTCGATCTCCCCGGAGAATGACCTCTTTTCCGGGAAAGCGTGTCACAGAGTCCTGTTCGAAGGGGATCTCGGAGATTCGTTCTGGACAGTGCACACGGTCCGGATGCCAATTGGATTCCCGGCGTTTGAATGGATGTTACGGATCGGTGCTCCGTTGTTTTTGAAAACCGATCCGGAACTGGCGTTGTATGGTCGGTATGTTCTTCCCAGGCGCCTGATGGATCTTGGATTCGAATTTCAGTTTCCGGAACTCCGTGGGGCCATGCATGATCTGATTCGCCGAACCCATTGAGAAACTTTGTGATGAATTCCAGGGTATGTCTGGAAACAACGAAAAAGTTGCCATTCCACTTCAGGCAGAAAACGGACGCCATGAGAGTTCCCCTTCGGACAATGTTTCGGTTCACCTGGCTGACGGTTCTGGCGATGGCCGCTGTCCTGTCGGAGGGAACCGGTCCTCTTCTGGCGAACCCTCCCTGGCAACACCTCGCAGAATCCATTGTTCCACTGCAGTCCTGTCTGAGCGGGGATCGTCCGACATTCGCATTGTCAATCGAATCCTCGATCGAGATCGACGGCAAGCGTCAACCGGTCTCTGTCAAACTGGTCCGCTGGAATGAGAATGATTATGACTTTCATGCAGCGCATCCGGACTACGCAGCGTCCTTGTGCCGGCGGGCCGATCAGACGGTGTTCTCATTGCCGTTGCATCAAGTGGAATTCGTGGGGCAGGGAACACCGGCTGATCAGGATCATCTCTCACCGTCAGGACTGCTCACGCAACTGATTGACGGTGATTCCCAATTGGATCACTGGTGGCCATTTTTGAAGTCCGATCCACAACTGGTGGCGCTGCTCGTCAGCCAGATTCCCAAGCTGACATACGACAGTGAACAGCAGCAATGGAATTACCGATCTGATGTCTCGCTGAAAGTCCACACGACGCCTGCGGACGCGATGCCTGCGAATGCTGCTCCCGCTGGTTTACAGCGCTGGCAACTCTCCGGGAAGTCCTGGGACGTGACGGTGTCGCTGAGTGTTCCGGAAGGGGCCGTTCCGTCCCCCCTCCATGGGGAGTGGAAACAGATCCCGCTGGATCGAGTGGAACTGGAACAGCAGATCAGCCGTGGTGTCCGTCGGGCGCTCGCGGTTCTGGCTCCTTCGGCCATGCTGATGAATCCCCGGCAGACTCCACGCCAGGTTGAACAGGGAGAGCTGCGCTGGCAGGAAGGACAACGTCTTGTGCTCCTTTCCGGAACTCCGGAACAGATCGGGACCGCACATGCCCAACTGCTCCGCAAAGAATCGATCCGCTGTATGGATTCCGTGTTGAATCTCTTCGGCACGGTCGAAACAGTTCGCAGTGGCCGCTGGTTCCGGCAGACACTCGACGAGGCATTCGAGCGCCTGCAGCCACACATTCCAGAATCTCATCTGCAGGAAATGGCTGCCCTGGGGACCGAACTGGGCTGGCCAGTCCAGACCGTTCAGGCGCTGAACGTGTTCCCTGAACTGTTCCATTGCTCCGGCTTCGCGGTCATGGGCTCGGCGACAAAAGAGGGAGTGCTCTATCACGGGCGCGTTCTGGACTACATGACGATGATCGGCCTGCAGGATTCCGCCACGACATTCATCATCGCCCCATCATCAAAACATGCCTTTGCGAATGTCGGATATGGGGGATTTGTCGGTTCCGTCTCCGGAATGAACAATCAGGGGATCTCTCTCGGCGAAATGGGGGGACGTGGCGAAGGGAAATGGGATGGCGTCCCGATGGCGACCCTGATGCGCCGGGCGCTGGAAGAGTGTCAGACTCTGGATGACGTCGTCGACCTTTGGAAAAGAAGCCCTCGAACCTGTGAATACTATTATGTCTTCGCGGAAGCGAAGCCGGGAATTCGTCGGGCTGTCGGACTGGCTGCCACACCGGAACAGGTCGAAATCGTTCAGCCGGGACAGGCTCATCCACTCCTCGGCCCCGGGATTCAGGATGCGGTTGTCCTGTCAGCAGGAGCGAGACTGGAGACGCTCCGGGCGCGCGTGCAGGACAAGCACGGAACGATCAATGCCGAGGATGCGCTCTGGCTGATGAGTCGACCGGTGGCGATGAAGACCAACCTGCACAACGTGTTGTTCGTGCCGGAACAGGGAGTTCTGTATGTCGCCAACGCCGATCACAAATCCCCTGCGGCAGAACGTCCGTACGTCAAATTCCAGTTGATGGACTTGTTGAATGAACTGGCGGGTTCATCGCCGAAAGGAGCCTCTGTTGACAGGTAGTTCGTACCCATTGATTCGACAGCCAGACTCTGCAGTCCGATGGCAGACCATCTCGTTGAAAGACGGATGTTCTCGACGTTTCTGAGCGGAACTTTCTGCAGTCTCGTTGACTTCAAAAAGAGCTCTGCCAGAATCCGGGATCAGTGGTCTTCCGGCGGAGCCCGTTTGGAGTTCCCGCCAACCTGTTCACTGATTTGAAGTGAGTTGGCAGGACTGATTCCGTGCATTGCGTTCGAGGTTGCAAATGAGTTCTGGTGTGTCGACGAGAACATGGATTTCCCGGCTGCTGCTGACTGCGCTTTCCGTACAGATTGCAACACCAGGGATGGCCGAAGAAAGGCCACTTCCGGAACTGCCATCACAGGCTCGCATCGCACTGTCGGAAGACTGGAGCACCGGGGGACTGGATCCTGAGAAATGGTACGTCCTCCGAAAAAAGTGGGGCAACGGCAATCACGGTGTCGTGCCCGAGAATGTCTGGATTGAACGGGATGTCGTCTCTGGACATGAACAGAATGTGATCGTCTGCCGGGCACATGGAGATTTGTACGACGGAGAGATCGTCGGCGAAGGGGGAGCAAAAACCCGTGTTGGTGGGGTGTTCGTTTCCAAAGAGTTCTTTGCGTCAGGACGATTTGAAGTCCTGGTCAAAGTTGGAAACCGGAACGGACATGCCGGGGGGCCAGTGAACCCAAGAGTTCCGGCTGGAGCCATTCCTGCTGTCTGGACATATGGCTACCGCTGGGTTCCCGCTCCCGAAGCCATTCGGGGAACATTCAGTCGTGACTTGCCGCTCTTCAACCCGCTCATGGGCGTTTATGGCGGAGTTGCGAATGAGTACTGGTCAGAGATTGACTTCCCTGAATTCGGCAAAGCCGGCCAGTTCGACACGGCACTCTACAACACCTTCCTGCAGAATCAGCATGAATCGAAGACCTTCAACATTCAGTCTGCGGTCGACGGAGAGTACCACCGCTTGACGACGGAATGGAGAACGCACCTTGTCCCACTGCCTGAGGTTCGCGACGAACAGGTCGTCGAATCCGAAGGATTCTGGTGGATTCAGGACAAGACGGTTCCATTCTCGAAATACTTCGGAAACCCTCTGAAGAAAACAGGCGATCACCAGTATTCCGTCTACACAGGACGTGTCGCGACACACTGGATCGACGGACATTTCGTCGGGGAGAACACTCGATTTGTCCCCAGCATGTCAGCTCAACTCAATCTGGGAATCTGGCTTCCCGACTGGGCTGGACCAGCAACATGGAAAACGGCACAAGTTCGCTTCGCCAACATTCAGGTCTGGCAATACGGAGACGAAGGAGATGTGCAGGGAATCCTCACGGCCGATCTTCACGACAACTTTGATTCCACTGGGCAGCCACTGAAGTAATCCTGGCCCAGTCGGTCGGCTGGAAATCGAGATTTGCCGCATCACTGCCGTCTGACATCACCACGGCTTGAGCTTCCATCCCAACAGGAATCCGACACCGAAACACCAGAGTGCTGCCACTTCCGGCTTCTCCCGGGCATAGGCGCGCAGGTAATCCACGGTGTCTTCAATCGGATTGATCTGCTGACTGGTTCCCTGCAGTCGGGATCCCGACGACGGGGCGTCGGAACGGCGTGATCTCGTTGTGGTCGTATTCATGTTCATGATCACTCCTGAGTGGAGACGTTGAGACTCTGGTGCCAAGGTGCTGTGATCGCGTATGGCTGCGGGGCTTCAGGATTCCTCATCCTGACTGATCGCAGATCGCAACCAATCCAGGTTATTCTGGAACTCTCCGTAGGAACGCTGGAGTTTCTCTTCCGCCCGTTTTAAGGATCGCAGGCTGATGACAAAGCCCAGTCCGGCAATTGCCAGACCTGTTCCGGCGACACTGGCGTACGACAACTCTTGCGAGATCCCCCATTGAGTCTGGAGGATTGTTCCCAGTGAGAACATCAGCAGTGTCGTCGCCGACAGGGTGATGGCTGCCGAGATGGCGATGCCGCACAGCCCCAGTTTGGCTTTCTGCAGAAATGCCCTGGCGTCCACCGCCAGCAGTTGAAGTTGCAGGTCAAGCAACCGCACGGCATCGGTCAACAGACTGGCCGCATTCCGTCGCATCTTGGCATAGGCATTCGGTGGTCGTTCCGACGTCACATCTGGCGCTTCAGAAGAATTCCCAGCCCCACTCCCGCCGCCAACGCGATTGACACGCCCAGTATGGGATGTTTTCGAATCCATTGCTCCACTTCCTGTTCCATCCGCCGCCCCTCGACACCGACACTCGCGATCGCGGCCGGCCTATCGGGTGGAGGACTGGCGATCGGACGGGTTTGACGACCATTTTTTGTATGGATCATCTGCTCTCTCCTGACGAGGACCGGACATCTGGAATTCCCGTTGCAAGACATCCTGAATGACGGACGTGGCGTATGTGATTCCACTCCGGACCGCAGTGTTCAGCGCCAATGTGGCGAGTGACAGGAAGATCCCCTGACCGACCGGAGCGGCTTCCTGACGGGCTTCGCTGACTGGCGGTTTCTGGGCGACGTACTCCCGCGAGACCTCGGGATCAAGGTACACCTTTTGAACCGGTGCTTCCCGGCGTGACGGAACGAGCAGATACCCCAGGAGAGACATCGCGATCAGACTCCCCAGCGGTTGCCGCTGAACGTAATAACGCCAGTCGAGTAACTGCTGAGCATCCTGCAGAATCCCGTCCACGTCCGTGTCCAGCCGCCGCCGAATTCTCTGCATTCGCAGCTGTAAACGGTCTGCTGCATCATCACCGGTCATGTTCTGGTCCACCATTCGATATGCAGGGATTCAAATCTCGAGCAGCGTGCTCGACCAGGTCGCCTGCGCAACGGGCGTTTCGATTGAAGAAACGCCGTTCGCTGCGTGGCGGGGACAGAGTGAGTGCTTCTCAGGGTGAGTGCTTCTCAAACCGTCCGGATGAATCAACCTGCGGCTGGTCGAGCGCTGAATCAGGAACGGCCTGTTCGCATCATCAGTGCGACCAGGACTCCCGAGATCAAACCGGCTCCGAATGCGGCGACAACCGACTCGAGCGGTCTTCCACGGACAACATCCCTGGCTTCGTGGTAGCCCGTCTCGACCTGTTCGCCGATCTGCCGATAACCTTCCTGAAATTTCTGATTGGCAACATCGGCGAACTGCCTGACGGTGTCTCCCATCTGATGGACAGCTGCCTGACCGTCGTGAACCATTTTGTCGAGGTAGTCCTCAATCTGGCGACGGGACTGGCCGGTCTTTTCCTGAATCACGCCGATCAACTGTTCTGTATCTCCCCGAACCGTCTGCAGATCATCATCGGTCAACTGCCCCCACTGCTGGCGGATTTGACCTTTGAGTTGTTTCCATTTTCCTTCGAGTTCCTGCCGCGTAATCATCGTGACAATCCTTTCGAGTCGTGTTGAGCCTGCGGCGCTCGCGATCTCTTCCCGTGGCTGTCGGGCTCGCCCCACGCGTCAGGAGAAACCGGCACCGCGCCGCTGAAACAAACCGAATTCCATCGAGAAACGCACATGGGAATGTGCTGCGAATGAGGAGAGAGGGACTCGCAAAGGACATACCAATCCGCGCCCGCAGGTCGAATTCCTGCAACCGGAAGAGTCCTTTGAAAACGCAAAATCCGTTCACAGCCAAGCAGATAGAGACTGTCGGGAAATCGGATTGTGGAATTCGGAATTGAAAATGAGCATTCCGTGATGTGATCGCCCACCAGACGACTGGCTGCCGAACGGTCAGTTGTCGGAAGGGAGATCAGCGTGCATTAAAACGCAGTGCTTGTGCTGGCGGCTCGCTGTGCGTCAAATTTTCGCGCGCTTCTTGGGAATCGATTTCGCTGGTCCTGCGAATTTCAGGACCAGCATTCCCAGCGGCGGCAGCGTCAATTCAATACTGGACTGCTGACCGTGAGAATGAATCGGTTCGGTGGTCACTCCGCCACCACTTCCGACATCCGTTCCACCATACAGCCAGGAATCGCTGTTCAGGATTTCCCGGTAGACTCCCGCCTGGGGAACCCCGATGCGGTATCCATAACGGGGAACCGGCGTCATGTTGAAGACGGCGGCAATGATCTCTTTTCCTTCTTTGGAGAACCGGCAGAAAGCGTAGACGCTATTTGCGGCGTCGTCGGCCTGAATCCACGCAAACCCGTCGTGTGAACAGTCACGTTCATACAATGCCGGATTGTGAATCACGAGCGCGTTCAGATCTTTGACGTACCGTCGGATCCCGGCATGCGTGTCGACCGACTCGAGCGCCCAGTCCAGTTCTCCGTCATGATTCCACTCGGTCCACTGAGCGAGTTCCGCCCCCATGAACAGCAGCATTTTTCCCGGCAGCACGGCCTGATACCCCAGCAGCAGGCGCAGGTTGGCAAACATCTGCCAGTGATCCCCCGGCATCTGTGAGACCAGTGATTTCTTTCCGTGAACGACTTCGTCATGCGATAACGGGAGAACAAAATTCTCGGTAAATGCGTACAGTGAACGGAAGGAAAGATCGTTCTGGTGATGCCGTCGATGAATCGGATCGCGCCGCAGATAGCGCAGCGTATCGTTCATCCATCCCATGTCCCATTTCATCGTGAATCCCAGACCGCCGTCGTACACCGGCCGGGAGACTCCAGGCCAGGCGGTCGATTCTTCGGCAATCGTCAGGATGCCGGGAAACTCCCCGTGCAGCATGACGTTCAGGTCTTTCAGGAACTGGATCGCTTCCAGATTCTCACGGCCGCCAAACCGGTTCGGAATCCACTGTCCGGGATTGCGGGAGTAATCCAGGTACAGCATCGACGCCACGGCATCGACCCGGATTCCGTCAATGTGATACTTCTCGCACCAGAATCGGGCGCTGGACAACAGAAAGTTCCGGACTTCGTTCCGTCCGTAATTGAAGATATTCGTATTCCAGTCGGGATGAAATCCCTGACGGGGATCCGCATGTTCATAAAGTGCGGTGCCGTCGAACTGGGCGAGTCCGTGTGAATCCGTGGGAAAGTGACCCGGCACCCAGTCGATGAGGACTCCCAGACCGGCCCGATGGCATTTATTGACAAACATCATGAAATCATGAGGAGTTCCATGACGTGACGTCGGCGCGAAGTACCCGGTCGACTGATATCCCCAGGATCCGTCAAACGGATACTCCGTGATCGGCATCAGCTGCAGGTGAGTGAATCCCAGGTCGAGACAATACTCGATCAGCTGATCCGCCAGCTCGGAATAGGAAAAATACTTCCGGCCATCTTTCGGGCGGCGCCACGATCCCAGATGCACTTCATAAATCTGGACCGGACGCTCGTACCAGTTGGTCGTTCCGCGCGTCGCGAGCCATTCTTCATCATGCCAGTGGAACTGCGTCAAATCGGTGACGACTGACGCGGTTCGAGGTGGCTGTTCTGATGCGAAACCGTACGGGTCACATTTTTCGAGCAGACTGCCGTCAGGGGCTCTCAGGCTGTATTTGTAAGTCTCACCCGGACGAATCTCCGGGAGGAATCCGTTCCAGACTCCTTCGTTGCTGGAGTTCAGGAAGAATCCCCCGTGCTGCCAGTTGTTTCGATCACAAATGACACAGACTTCGCGGGCGTTTGGAGCCCAAACCGAAAAGCGGGTGCCTGCTTGAGTTCCCTGAGTCGACGGATGGGCGCCTAACCACTCATATGCCGTGCAGTTCATTCCGCTCCTCATTGACGCTCGTTGCCGAGCCAGATAGGCGTCTGTAAAAATCGTCTTGGTTGAAGTGTGTCTGGCCAGGTTCGGGATCGCCGTCATGAATCCACCTTCTCATTGCGGGGGATCCACAGGAACAATTCCCGGGTCGTCCGAACGCAATTCTCCCGAAATCCAGACCTGGCTGGACCAACATCATAGCGAGTGCCGGAAGAATGTAAGAGAAGCCGGTCGAATGAGATAGACCGGAATTGTGAATTTCGGGGAGATGGGGAGCTGTGGGGATCTCCCTTCCCGTCGCGCGGGGAGCCGATTCAGCGAAAAATCATGACCGGATCCACGTGACCGGATCCAACGGGGGGGAGCGGCATGGCATGTTTCGATGCCATCGCGTCAATGTCATCGCGGATGGAAGGGTCAGGCAAGAATCGGTTTCACGACCTGCCCGTGAACATCGGTCAGTCGATAGTCACGTCCGGAGTAATGATAGGTCAACCGCTCATGATTGATCCCCATCAGATGCAGGATCGTGGCATGCAGGTCGTGGATGTGGACTTTATCCTGCACAGCGCGCATCCCGAATTCATCAGTCGCCCCGTGAATCGTTCCTCCCCGGATCCCCCCCCCGGCGAGCCACATCGAGAAGCCGAACGGATTGTGGTCTCGTCCGCTTCCTCCCTCGGAAGTGGGTGTCCGTCCGAACTCTCCCCCCCAGATCACCAGCGTTTCATCCAGCAATCCACGTTGTTTGAGGTCCGTCAGAAGCTGCGCAATCGGCTGATCGATTTCGCGGCACAACCGGGCGTTTGATTCGGTGTGATTCGAATGCGTGTCCCAGGGTTGTCCGTTTCCATGATACAGCTGCACAAAACGAACTCCCCGTTCGCTGAGTCGTCGGGCCAGCAGACAGGAATTTCCGAACTGCGTCTCTCCGTAGGCTTCGCGCATCGACTTCGACTCTCTGCTGAGATCAAAGGCCTCGATCGCTTCGAACTGCATCCGGTAGGCCAGCTCCATCGCTGAGATCCGTGTCTCCAGTTCCGACTCCTGTGGCCGGCTGGCGAGGTGTTCCCGATTCATTGCCGAGATGAAATCCAGCTGACGCTTCTGTGTTTCCGGAGCGATCTCCGGATTCTTCAGGTGCGGAATCATGGCGGCGGGAACGGTCTGCTTCAGATTGATGTACGTTCCCTGATACTTGCCCGGCAGAAACGCATTCCCCCACAGTTTCGGGCCGACAATCGGCTGACCGGGACAGAGTGCCAGGAACCCGGGCAGATCGCGGTTTTCCGAACCCAGTCCATACGTCAGCCAGGATCCCAGACTCGGGCGAGTCGGGGTCAGAATCCCCAGGTTCATCATGCAGAGTGCCGGGGCATGATTCGGAAAATCGGTGTGCATCGAACGGACAACCGCCATGTCGTCGGCATGCTTCGAGAGTTGAGAGAAATGTTCCGAGAACGGAATTCCGGATTCCCCGGCCGGTTGAAACGTCACCGGAGAGGGAAGAATTCCTCCCGTTTCCCGTTCGGTCCGGACATCCACCGCACCGGGACGCTGCCCGGCGTATTTCACCAGATCCGGCTTGGGATCAAACGTATCAATCTGCGATGGGCCACCCCCCATGAACAGAAAAATCACCCGCTTGGCCTTCGCCGGAAAATGAGGAACGGGTGAATTCCGCTTTCCCTCAGCCGCCGCCAGAGAAGAACCGGATTCCGTGAGCAGGCCGGCCAGTCCCAGCAGGCCGGCGCCGCTTCCCAGACGCTGCAGTGTCTGGCGCCGTGTCCATCCGGGGAAGGTCATCATGGAGTGAGTGTTCATGGTTGTTTCCGATGCGTTCGTCCGGATCAATCGATGTAAAGCACTTCATTACTGCATAACAGGGCGTGGCAATAGAGCCGCCAGGGAGTCATTGGTTCTCCCCCCTCCAGAGTGGCCCCTTCGTAGACACCGTGATGATCCCCAGACGTGAGATCCCGTACCTGAGAACCAATCCGGGGCTGTTTCAAGAGTTGCCAGTATGCCAGCGGAGATGATATGAGGTTGGCCTGCGTGACGGCGTTGTGATCCGGTCCATCCTGAGTGGTCACCCCGGCCTGGTAATGTGCTGAGATCTCTGCCGGCGAGAGTCCCCGCTGATAGAGAGCCACGCCTCCGATCTGTCCGCCAAAGTTCGCGAACTGATCATTGCGTCCCCCCAGAAACAGGTCCTGACTCTCGGGGGCATATCCGGGGGGAATCGATCCGGAGAGTTCCGGGTCGGGGTTTCCATCGAGGAACACCTGAACGTCATGATTCCGCCGGACGATGATCACCTGATGCCAGCGGTCAATGGCGAGCACCGTGCGACCAAACAGCACTTGTTTCAGTTGGTTGCCGTTGTAGAACAGCAGTTTCCCCGCTGTCCCCGGCGTTGATGTTCCGCCGATTCCGAGATGATCCCCATCGGCACCGGGAGAACCGTCCTGCCCTCGTGAGAACAGATACCCGGTAATCGGACGGTCCTGATACGGCATGCTGTTTTTGAACCAGATTTCGATCGAGTACACGTCCCCCAGTCCGGGGATGCCGGCGCGAACACGATCTCCGTGGAAGACCAGGTCCTGAGCATCATCGGGGATGACCTCGGATTCCTGCTGAGCCAGTGAAAGAAACTGTAACCCCATCTCCACTTCGGCAGGACGGGCCGTGCGTCCGAACAGGATCCGGTACAAAGTCTGGATCCGTTCCGGCAACGGCCCCTCCGGCACACGTTCCGACAGGCGCACGGCCTGCCCTCGAATGAAGGGGGAATTCAAAACGAACAGCTGCTGTAACGGAGTCGTCGTCAGTGATCGCTGTTCCGCATGAATCGTCGGATCAGGAAAGTCGTTGACCTGCAGATATTGACTGGGAGCATCCCGTGAGATTTTCGCGTAGACGGCCCGACGCTCGAAACTTCGCTGATCGATCTCTCCGGACGGTCCTCCCATCGTCAAATCCAGATTTCCTCCGGCTGTCAGAAGCGCATCGTAGAATGTCTCCGCATCCCGGCGCCGTTGCGGAAAACGCCAGAGCAGACGATTCCCCGGATCTTTCTCCCCGGCCAGCGCGGAAGTCACCAGAGAGGACTGACGATACGTTGCCGACAACAGAATCTCCCGGTGCAGCCACTTCAGCGACCAGCCGTTCTCCATGAAACGCACAGCCAGATCATCCAGCAGTTCCGGGTGACTCGGAGCCGAGCCGGTCGCTCCGAAGTTACTCGGAGTATCGACGAGACCTTCCCCGAAGTACTGTTGCCAGACCCGGTTGACGAACACGCGCGCGGTGAGTGGATTGCCCGGGGAAACAATGGCTTCAGCCAGTTCGAGCCGGCCACTTCCATTCTGAAACGGAACCGGCTCTCCCTCACACAGCACTTCCAGGAATCGACGCGGAACGATTTCTCCCGGACTCGTGACATTTCCCCGAATCATCACCGGCAGATCGCGCGGACGATTCGGGTAGAATGCAAACTTCTGTGTTGTCGCCGTGTTCTTTTCGAATCGAACCTGTTCTTCCGTAACGGCATCGACCAGCGGGATGACAAACTGCGGCGTGGAGGATTTCCACTTTTCGATCTCGGCTTTCTTCCCGGCAATTCCGGCTTCCAGTCCCGCAACCTGTTCCGCGTGTTGTGCTGTTTCTGAGCTCCCTTCAGGAGTCCTCTTCTTCAGTTTGGAAAGTTCGTCATTCGCCGTTTTGAGTTCGCCTTCCAGTTTCTGAACGGCATCACGTGCCGGTTGAGAGCGGGCGACTTCGTCGTCAGGAAGCAGCGGACGGGTCGTCTGGCGAACCGAAGCAAACACTCCGGCCAGCGCGTAATAATCTTTTGTGGTGATGGGATCATACTTATGATCGTGACAGCGGGCACAGGCCGCAGTCAGCCCCATCAATCCCCTGGAAATGACATCGACCCGATCTTCCCATTCATCCGCATGCACAGACTCCAGGGCGGCCTGTGCCAGCAGCAGTTCCTTGTGATACTGGGGAGACAGTCCCAGCATACCGAGCGCCGCGAGATCTTCGAGCTTGCCGCCGGGCATCAAATCGGCGGCAAGCTGAAGTCGAATGAAATCGTCGTACGGCAGATCGGCGTTGATCGCCTGAATGACCCAGTCACGATAGCGGTAGGCATGATGATACGGGCCGTTGTGCGGTCCCATATTCACATTGTCTTCAGCATAGCGGACGACATCCAGCCAGTGTCGTCCCCAGCGCTCACCATAATGTGGTGATGACAGCAATCGGTCAACAAGACGCTCATACGCATCGGCGGAGGGATTCTGAGCGAACTCTTCAATCTCCTCGAACGAAGCCGGCAGTCCAAGCAGGTCGAAGAAGAGCCGGCGGATCAGAGTCCGCTTGTCGGCAGAGGGGGCAGGCTCCAGCCCGTTCTGTTCCAGCTTCACGAGGATGAACGAATCGATTTTCTGCCTGGGCCACTCTGACTGCTTCACGATCGGTGCTTCAGCAGTTTGAGGAGGCTGAAACGACCAGAACTGTTTCCCGGCGGCGAGATCAATCCCTTTCTGAGGGCTGGGCTGGCCATCTCCATCTCGTGGATCCGGTGCCCCCATGCGAATCCATTTCTCGAAATCCGCGATCACCTGATCCGGCAGCTTCCCCTTCGGGGGCATGTCATAGCTTTCACCGGTATATCGCAGTGACTCCAGCAGCAGGCTTTTCTCCGGGGCTCCCGGAACGATTGACGTCCCGGAATCTCCACCGGCGAGCAACCCGTCGCGAGAATCCACCCGTAAGGCCCCCTGCAGCGTCCGGGATGCACCGGAATGACATTCATAGCAATGTTCGATCAGGACCGGCCGGATCTTCTGCTCGAAGAACCGGAGTCCTTCCGCATTCGGTTCTTCTGCACGGGCCGGGTGGAATGCCAGTACAGCCGCACCGGCCGTCAGGATCATGCAGGGAGATCGAAGATAACGGAACATGATGAACTCTTCCCGCAACAACTTCAGCAAAGTCGATCGCATGCCAGACTGGACGACTGGTCCTTCAAACCTGTCAGGACAGAGTGGTCACACCACTATTCGCTGACAAGTTTCAGATGCACGTCATTTTGTTTCGTTCCCGTCACGTCCACCGTCAACTCGGATTTCTGGTTGTACTTTTCCGGGATATACGATTCCGTGGCCGGAACCGTCCCGCCAGACGGACCCGGCATCGACTGACCGGGAATCGGCCGCTGTGCGGTGACTTCCACACGTTTTAAACCGGGTTCAACGGCCACGGAGAACTGACCATTCCGGATCGGTCCCCCGAAGCTGCGCTGCACTTTCGCCGGATCCTTGAACGTAATGAATCCCTCTTCAACCGGCTGACCGTTCAGATCGACTTTTCCCTTGACCTGACAGAGCCCATTGGACGTCGACGCACTCGAGCAGCCCCAGATTCCCATGATCAGAAGAACTGCAAGCCATGCGTCCGGTGATCTCATCTTCATGGCTTACCACTCCCCGATCACCTGGCCATCAGCGCGATCTCCGAGATTCCGGAAGGTTTGCGCATGAATGTTGTCGCTGGCAAACCGGACGGAACCATCGGCGAGAAGAACATGCACTCCGCCGGTATGGTAACTGCGTGCGAAATTATACTGAATTCCTCTTGTTAAAGCTGTTCCTGTCGGTTCACAGGGGGCGAGTGCAACCGTTGTGGATTTACAGGAGTAGACGCGATCTGCCGAAGTGGTATTGGGAGGTTCCGCCGCCGTAAAGCCTTCCGCTCCCCAGCCTGCTCCTCCCCAGTATTGTCCCAGGTCCCCATGCGCACCGGAATTATCCATCGGCCGGCCAATTCCCTCGGACACCATCAGCGTGTTCGAACTTCCGTCCGTCAAATCCCGCATCGAGATGCGGGACTCACGAAAGAACATTCCGGTTCCGGAACGGGTGGTCGTCACGCCCGTCGTGAGATCGCCGCTGGTCACTGATCCGCTCAGGCAGACACCATAGGTTCCCTGAAATCCGTTGGGAATATTGGCACCGGCCCCTCCATATTCATCGCTGGACGGACAGACGAAAATGTTGATTCGCGTGGCTGCCATGGAGTGAAATGCGACGTTGTTGACGAACCCTCCGTTTGTCGATTCGTAAAGCTGATAGAGCGGCGCCTGTTCAACAAACGGAAGAATTCGATGAAACCAGGTATCACGTGACTTCGTCGCACCGGTGGGGATCGTTCCGGGTGTTTCATCCAGTGTCCTGTAGGAATAGGGAAACACGGAATGCGTGTCGTGATAGTTATGGAGTGCCAGGCCAACCTGTTTCAGATTGTTCTTGCATTGTGATCGTCGTGCCGCTTCCCGGGCCTGTTGTACGGCCGGCAGCAACAACGCCACCAGAATGGCGATGATCGCAATCACCACCAGCAATTCGATCAATGTGAAACCGTATCGCTTTCGAATGGACGGAGACACAGGCATGTCAATTCTCCAGAAAGGATGAGAGAAAACAGCGCGAACGCGGAAACATGATGAGTCGAAAGAGAATGCTTGATCGGGTTATTTCTTCGAACGGCTTTGAAGAGCAAAATCAATGGGGGCCGAACCCGAAGAGGGGACCTCGGCCTTCAATGTCGATTCGGTATTGAATTCCGCCGGCAGCAATTGAGGAACCTGCTCATTGACGGACTCTCCGTACTGAAAAATTTCGACTCGATAAGATCCGGGATTCAGTTCCAGCAGATACCGGCCATTCGTAATGGAACCGGCAAACTCCCCGCCGGGGACGTTGGTTCCGGAACTGGCAGGGATCAAAACAATCCGCCCCACAGGAACCGGCGCACCATCTACGGTGACTTGCCCCTGAATTCCCACCATGCCGGGAATGACTGGCGGCCCGGACGAACCGCAACCGGCGGCGACACACATCAGCAGGCACGGAATGACACCGAGTCGAAAATAGTCCTGTAAGCCGACTTGCATAAACACGCCACAATCCTGATGGGGAGGTTCACGGCACGTCTGCCGCGCATCCGGGAGACCGCTCTAAAAATCGCCGATGGTGTTGCCGTCGTTCCGGCTTCCCAGGTTCTGAAAGAGAGTTGCATCGACTGACGACGAGATGAACCGTACGGCCCCATCTCCCATCGCCGACTGCACTCCTCCGGAATGATGGCTGCGGGTATGCATGAAACTGTCATTCCCCCCAGTCACAAAACTGCACCGTGCCTGCGGATCATCTACGCAGCGCCGCACCTGATCGGCCTGATTCGTGTTGGGCGGGTAACGTGTGCTGAACCAGGCCGTGGCTCCATACGCATTCCAGAACAGCCCGCGCCAATCTGATGCGGCATCCGTTGTTCCCGCCGAGAGATTGTTCGGAACAATTTTCGTTTCGCTGATCAGCAGCACATTGGAAGACCCATCCTTCAGGCTGCGCGTCCCGATCCGGGACATCGCATAAAACACTCCGTTGAGACGAGTTGCAGAGTTGTCAACGGTCGACGCAATCGTGATCCGGGTTCCCGTCGATCCCATGTTTCCCGAATAGTTGGTGAAACTCCCCGGGGTGGTACTGGAGGGCAATCCCGTGAGCACCAGGTTCTTTCCGGTATTGGGATCGGTCGGGCACAGCAGCGTCGAAATCCTCGCACTCGCTCCCGGCCATAAGTAAGGGAGATTCGTCGTGGCGGTCGTGCCGTTGATGTATGGAGCGGCCTGATTGTAGACGTTTGCCTGATCCAGATATGGAAGTAACAGACAGAGCCAGGACAGCCGGGCGGAGTATTTGCGATAGTTGGGATCTGTCGCACCATCGGGTTCATTCCAGACGGAACTCCCGACACACCCCGGCGGAAACACGCCGTGTGCTTCGTGGTAATTGTGAAGAGCGAGGGCAATCTGCTTGAGATTGTTTTTGCACTGCGACCGCCGGGCCGCTTCGCGCGCCTGCTGCACCGCCGGCAACAACAAGGAAACCAGAATCGCAATGATGGCGATCACCACCAGCAATTCAATCAGTGTGAATCCTCGCAGGCGGATTCCTGAAGAACTTTGCCGCATCCTGATTCCTCCTTTTTACTCGCTGTTTGGCAGACAAACGACTCAGGGGATTTCACACCGGCCTTGGCGATAGAAGAAGAGACCTGAAATTCAATTCGACCAGCAGAACATCCAACACCCTGAAGATTTGACCGTCGGGAACATCGTTCCGAAATATGATACGTGCAATTCTATTTTGTGGACCACTCTGTGTCAAGGGATTTTGATTTGTTGCCCACGGAGTTCCTGTTCCCCCTTCTTCCCACCCCGTGTTCGTGATTCCACAATAAGCCGGAATTTTTCCGTCGACCTCCGGCGGAATGGGCTGGGATGTCTGGAATTGCCTGCCGGGGCGATCATTCGCAGAGGGAAGTTCGCAGAGGGGAGAGAGATCCGATAAACTGAAATGCCGATGGATACGGAACTGCTGATCGATGGATACAACCTGCTGCATCATGCCGGCCTGCGCGTGGGGCGTCTGCAGAAACGGACGGGATCCAGCCCGTTCGAACAGGCGCGCGACCGGCTGTTGAAGCGACTGAAAGACTCTTTAACCGAAGCAGAACGGGCACTCACAACGATTGTGTTCGACGCGCAGCATGCGGAGCATGTCGATCGGCGTCCAACCATTCAGTTTTCGATGCAGGTCCTGTTTTCCGCGAAGGGGCGGCAGGCCGATGATCTGATTGAAGAGATTCTCTGCGCACATCAGCAACCGCGACGGGTTCGCATTGTTTCAAGTGATCAGCGTCTCCGGATTGCGGCCCGTGCTGTCGGAGCAGCGTCCATCGATTCGGATTCTTTTCTGGTCGAACTGGACGAACGGCGGGCCGATCGCGGGGCCGACCGCGGGAGAGTCTCCGACATCCACGACGCTCCCCCCCGGAATCAAAGTCCTCCCCTGACGGCTGAGGACTGGCTGAAGGAGTTCGGTGACATCGATGTCAGTGAACTCGAAGCGGACACCCGGCCGACTCGGCAGGTTTCATCTCCTTCTCAGCCCCCGGAATCACCCGCCAGATCCGATCTGCCGGTCAATAAAACAGTCCCCCCGCCTGATGCCACCGACAAGCGAAACCCATCCGGCCAGATCACGTCACGTCCCACTGCCCCCAATGGCGCAGACGTTGCTCCTGAAAAGCCTCCGCTCCCGGATTCCGAACTCGCCTTCTGGGAAGCGCGTGTCGCCGACATCCTCAACAAGGACCACTCATCCCAATGGAACAACACATCGCGCCGACCGTCTCGGGAGAACGACTGACCGGCCGGCTCAAAGTCGAACCGGAGGACTTCGTTGTCGAGGAAATTCCTGCTTATCTGCCCTCCGGAGAGGGAGAACATTTGTATCTCTGGATCCAGAAGCGGGATCTCTCGGCAGACCAGTTACTGGGGCACCTCTCCCGTTCACTGCGTCTCCCGCGGGAACAGATCGGAATGGCCGGACTGAAAGACCGGCGCGCGATCACCCGGCAATGGGTCTCGGTTCCGGCAGCCTGTGAAGCGATGCTGTCTGCCGTCGAGAATGAATCGGTCTGCCTGCTGAAAACCAGCCGCCACACGAACAAACTCAAAACCGGGCACCTGCGGGGGAATCGGTTTGAAATCCTGGTTCGGGATGTCCCGCAGGATTCGTTGCCGCTGGCCCAGCGCATCGCCGATGAAATCACCCGATCCGGGATTCCCAACCGATTTGGCGATCAGCGATTTGGTCATGATGGCAATACCGCAGAGATGGGGTTCCGTTTGCTGACCGGGGACATGACACCGCGTGATCTCCCTCCTTCCCGACGAAAATTCCTCTTGCGACTTGCCCTGTCCGCGGCACAATCGACGTTGTTCAATGGTGTGCTCGACCGGCGGCGCGAACAGGGGTGGCTGCATGCCGTCCAGTGCGGCGACATCATGCAGGTGGATGCGTCCGGCGGACTGTTTCTGGCAGAAGAGGTGGCAGTGGAACAACCTCGATTTGAGCGGCGAGAGACGGTTCCCACAGGTCCACTCTTTGGTCCCAAGATGAAGCAGCCCACTGGAAAACCACTGGAACTCGAACAGCAGATTCTGGCCGAGTCCGGGCTGACGCCGGACCAGTTCCGGGAATACTCGAAGCTGACGTCAGGAGCACGGCGCCCCTTGCTTCTCTGGCCGGATGAATTGTCGGCAGAGTTCCATCCCGACGGCATCCTGTTCCGTTTCGGACTTCCAAGCGGAGCCTACGCAACGGTCGTTCTGGATCAGTTCCTGCAGAATGCTGGTGCGTGATGATTGGCTCATGGCCGGTATTTCAGCGCGATTCTGCCCCCGATTCAGAAAAGACTGGGAATATCCGGCATTTCCGACCCACTTTCCCCCTCAGCGGGACAAACTGGGAAGGACTGAGTCTGGTCGATCAGATGCCCGCCCGTGTTGTTTTGGACAGGGGTTGTTTTGGACAGGGAGCGGTTTTCGACGGAAAAAACGCCGGAGTTCGCATGGCAGGACGCCTGACAGGTTTTTCAGGAACGCTCGAAATCAAACGGCAAACCGCTGCCGTCCCATTTCCACTGGTAACCGGCATCCACTTCTGAAACACTGATGACCTGACGGTCTCCAATGTTTCCTGATGGTCACCATTTCTTTCAATTGTCTTCAACGCCGAGCCGGCCTTGTCTGCGAACCACTCTCAACCCCGACCATTGTCAGCGGCAGACGCACCAGACGATGGAGCTGCGATGACAGGCTGGACGCTCGAAATCACTCCCCATCGGGGACTGTTTCATCTTCCGGTCCGGGAGATCTGGCAGTATCGAGATCTGCTCTGGATGCTGGTGCTCCGGGATCTCGTGACGTTCTATAAACAGACGGTTCTCGGGCCGATCTGGTTTCTATTGCAACCTGTCCTGACCATGCTGATTTACCTGCTGGTCTTCGGGAACATTGCCCAGATTCCGACCGACGGACTTCCGCCGGCATTGTTCTATCTGGCTGGCATCGTGATGTGGAATTACTTTGCCGATTCTTTCGCCAGGTCCTCGATCACGTTCGTGATGAACGCGGACATTTTCGGAAAGGTCTACTTTCCCAGATTGCTGATTCCATTGTCGCTGGTCATTTCCGGATTGCTGAAGTTTCTGATTCAGTTCGGGCTGTTTCTGGGGCTGCTCGCCTGGTATCTCGCCCGAACCGACCAGCTGCATCCGAACCGCTGGATCCTGTGTGTCCCGGCTCTGGTCCTGTGCATTGCCACGCTGGGATTTGCATTTGGGCTGATTTTCAGTGCCCTGACGTCGAAGTACCGTGATCTGAACTTTGTCATCCAGTTCGGAATCGAATTACTGAAGTTCGCCACGCCGGTCATTTACCCGATGAGCCTGCTGAGTCCCCGACTGCAGAACGTGCTCTGGTGGAATCCGCTGGCGCCGTTGATTGAAGCGTTTCGGTACGCGTTTCTCGGCGAAGGCCAGTTCCGGCTTGATGGACTGGTTTACTCCGGTGGATTTACGGTTCTGGTGCTGACCCTGGGGGTCATCCTGTTTCACCACGTCGAACGGACATTCATGGATACCGTCTGAAGTCCCTGGTAACTGGTTTGAAGAAATGAGATCCGATTGGAAACGTCCGTCTGCTGACTCCCGTGACCGGCTTCAGGAAAGCGATCATGTCGAACACCATCCTCGAAGTGCAGAACCTGTCGAAGCTGTATCGGCTTGGAGAAGTCGGAACCGGTACGCTGACGCATGACCTCAATCGCTGGTGGGCTCGCGTCCGCGGAAAAGAGGATCCGTTCTCTGTCGTCGGGCAGGCGAATCACCGAGACCAGAAATCGAAATCGGATTATGTCTGGGCTCTCAAGGATGTGACCTTCCGTGTCGATCAGGGAGAGATCCTGGGAATTCTGGGATCGAACGGCGCAGGGAAATCCACTCTTCTCAAACTGGTCTCTCGAATCACGGCCCCTACGACCGGGAGGATCCGGGCTCGAGGACGAATTGCCAGTCTGCTGGAAGTGGGAACCGGAATGCACCCGGAGATGACTGCCCGTGAGAACATCTTTCTGAACGGTGCGATTCTGGGGATGCGTCGCCACGAGATCCGGCGGAAGTTCGACGAGATTGTGGAGTATTCCGGATGCCAGATGTATCTCGAAACGCCGGTCAAACGCTTTTCGTCAGGAATGCGGGTACGGCTCGGCTTCGCTGTGGCCGCGTTTCTTGATGCGGAAATTCTGATTGTGGATGAAGTGCTCGCCGTCGGGGATGCGGAATTTCAGAAGCGGTCGTCCGAGAAAATGAAGGAACTGAGTACGCAGCAGGGACGAACGATCCTGTTTGTCAGCCACAATCTCACCAGTATCGAACGGCTCTGTTCGCGCGCCATTGTGATGGAGTCGGGACGACTGACTCAAAGCGGCCCTCCCGGAACACTGATTGCAGCGTATCTGAATTCGTTCGGGCAGAACTCCAGCTGGAATTCCTCACAGATGGAAGCGGACGTGACACGTCCATCGATCCGTTCCGCCAGAATTCGACATCCTGCGACAGGAATTCTGGATTACGGCGAAGATCTGACAATCGAAACAACGGTGTTCTCACCGCATGGGGGGCCACTGGCACTCGAACTGACAGTTCGGGACCAGTTCGGTTCACCCGTGATCTACCTGCCCAGCAAATCACGTTTCGATCAGGAGTTCCTTTTCTCACCGAACGAACGGAAACTGCTGACCTGCACATTGCCGCAACTGCCGCTGGCGTCTGGACAGTATTCGATTGATCTGACGCTCAGTCACACCGGCGTGCGAAATTATGACCAGATCCGATCGGCTCTGATGTTTCAGATCGACCGCAGCGACCCAATGCAGTCCGGGGGGCAGTTTTCCCAGGAAAGTCGCCAGGGATGTGTTCATCTTCCTGCGGAATTCTCGGAGTCGATCCCCGGTCTCTCACTTTGACTGAACCGCATTCGGGAGGGGGCGGGGCAGAGAGAGCTCTTCTCTGTGAGTCCTCTTCGTGAGCATTTTCCCCGAAGTCGTCGACCAAGTGCTGGAGCGGTTTCGTCATTCCTGTGACGTCCTGGCTCGTGGAAACCCCATGTTTCATTGGAGGAAAGACGTGCTTCGCGGCCACATAAGAGACCAAGCTCAGTACTTCCCAGTTTGTCCCGCTGAGGGTGAAAGTGAATCGGGAATGCAGGACTTTCCCGGTCTTTTCTGCCCCCTGAATCCTGATCCCTACCCCCTTGCCATTCTTCGCTGGCAAACTGGGAACTACTGAAGCGGGTCTAATGTCGTCAGTTGTCTTCTGCTGAGTGCTGGTCGGGAAGCGTGGCATCCAGCAGGATGGCATCGTCACTCAATTGCCAACTGGCGTGGATCCGCCCTGCCGGAATGACGGCTGTCTCTCCCTTTCGAAGAAGAAGATCCTTCTGTCGGGCTGTCCCGGAGAGCACGATCAGAACGTGCATTTTCCTGTCATCCGGCAGGCTCCAGGTTCCCGGTCCGGGATGACGCAGAATCTCGAAATAGGGGGATCGCACGAGTCGTTCCGATCGTTGCCGATCCGGCAGCGGAGTCGGAATGACCGGATGGACCGCACCGATTTCGAAGTTGGTCGCGGCGAACGATTCCTCGATATGCAATTCCCGTGAACGTCCCTGAGAGTCTGTTCGTCCCCAGTCATAGAAGCGATACGTGACGTCTGACGGCTGCTGGATCTCTGCAACGAGAATGCCCCCGCCGAGTGCATGCACGGTGCCCGGTTCAAGATAAAAGCAATCACCGATCTTCGGAGTACAGGTATGCAGACAGGATTCAAAGTCGCCGGTCTGTACGGCCGTCCGTAACTCTTTTGCGGTAATTCCTGGTTTCAATCCCAGATACATGCGGCTTTCCGGCTGAGCGTCCAGCACGATCCAGCTTTCCGCCTTGCCGGTCCGCCAGGTGCCGTCACTCAGACGCACCGGATTCTTGGGGTGGACCTGAACCGAGAGTTGCGACTGGGCATCGAGGAACTTCACCAGGATCGGAAACTGCTTCAGGTGAGCGTGTTGACCGAGTAATTCGACAGGATGATCCTGCACCAGCTGGCGCAGTGTCTTCCCGGCGAACGGGCCGTTCCGAACAATGCAGACATTCCCGGGGAGATCCGCAGTTTCCCAACTCTCTGCGACATCAGAAAATTCCCCCGTCTCTTTGCCGAGCGATTGGGCGAGACGCTCTCCTCCCCAGATCGCCCGCTTGATCAAGGGGACAAGTTGTATTGGTTGATTTAACGACATAATTCGATGCTCTTTGAACAACCTGCAATCTGATCGGCTTGTTGCGACCTCATTCGGAGAAACCAGTTGTAAGGCGAAACTCCGCTCAGTGGGAAACTGGAATTCGTTTTCCGGATCGTTTTTCAGAGTGTTCAAGCTCATGGGGATATCAGGAAGATTCAGGGTCCTCGGACACCGGACACGTTGTCCTGACGGGACAAGGAGGGAAAGTGGAAACGCCGGGCCATGTCTGGGAATTTCAATTTCTGCAAACGGTTTTGATCGGAAGTACGGAGGTCAGCTGGATCGTCTGTTGCGTCTTCGTGCAGTGTCAGGATTCGTGCAGTGTCCGCAACTGTTGGATTGTTCCCCCGCAGAACCCTGGGAGGGAAGATCAAATTGGGTGATTGAAATTGCACTGTTCTAGTTTCGGAATGGAGCAGTCTTCATTGAGTGCCGTGTTGTTTCTCAACAAACCTGATCCGCCTGCCGACTTCATCCGGGACATGCGAGTTTCATTCCCATTTCCAGTTTGCTCACTTGTTCATCCTGAATTCCGACGGACACAGCTGCCGCTCTCGGGAAGACGGACTGTCATGCGAGAGCCGCCTGCTCGATCAGATGTCCGCCTGCTGCGGCAGTGCCTCCGTGTTGAGACTTGCTTCGTGGTTGCCCGAATGCGCTGCCCTGCGGGCACTCCCTTTCGGGGGATTTCTACCGTGGTCGATCGTCGCTTGCCTGTTCCAGCCGTGCGATGAAGTCTTCCGACATTCCCGCCTGTAAGCGGGCTTCTTTCTGAAAGTTCTCGCCTTTTGCTTTGACCGGGCGTAACGGCCAATGCAGGTGTGAATCAAATGCTTCCCAGTCCGAAAGGTGGTCCGGCTTCAGTTTTCTCAGCCAGTCCAGTCCGAAGCGGACGTGTTCGATTTCATCCCGGTGAATGATCCGCATCAGCGCCGCGCTGCGTTCGTCTCCTGCCGCGGAAAATGCCTGGGCCAACTCCAGAGTGTGGTCGAGATTGGCCCCTTCGAACACGAGCGGCAGTCCGGCGAGATAATCCAGCACACTGGTGAAAGACATCGCTTTCTTCCAGATGTAACAGTTGACCGGCAGCGAACCGAATGTCCGCCCCAGTTTCGCCGCGCGTTCAATGTGCATGCGGGTATGGCGCTGTTCATCCGCCATGATCAGGGCGACACCGTGCCGGAAGTCTGAAGGAGCGTCCGGGAATGCCAGGAGCGTCCAGGCCATCACTTCCAGAGCCTGCAACTCATGGTTGGCCATGATGTGATGAGCGATTCCCCGCTTTTCCTGGTTCGCGAATGCCGCGGGAGACGGGAGAGACGGTGCCGTTCGGCGGGGAGCAAACTGCAGATTCAACGGGCGGACCGGTTCATCGAACCGCCGCGCAGGTCCTGGTTGCCGATCGGACCAGTCTCCAGGCGCAGGACTCAATTTCTGTTCCAGGTCGTCAGACAGAAGGACCTGTTCTGCAAACATCCGGATTTCCATGTCGCTCCCGATTTCTGCCTGTCATTGTTCGAGAAGAGACATTCAGGATTCAAGCGACACAGCACTCCTGAACTCTGCAGGTGACATCCGATCGCGCCCCGGATGAATGGCCGTGACCGGCAAACTTTCAGCGAAAGACGAATTCACCCCCGACAGCAAAACCGTGGGCCATGAATTCCTGCAGATCGGACTTGTATCGGATCGTTGGTGGTGAGGTCACAGAAGCGGGCGAGTCGTAATTGATGTTTTTGAACGCCCGGGAAAACCCGCCCCCCAGCAGAAATTCATAACTCGCAAACAGCTTGAAGTGGGGACTGAGCTGAAGCTTGCCCGTCAGAGCCAGATCAAAGACTGGAGCAAACCGGGTGCGATGATCTTCGTCGATGAACGGCAACTCCGTCGCCTGTGTTGGATCGGACGAGGTCGTCGGGTTGAAGATCTCCGAAGTCCGCACCGACTGATCCATGCTGTTGATCCCCGCCAGAAACTTGGTTTCGACTCCAATTTCCAGATACGGTCCCAGCATGGTGTCCGCACGCAATCCGATTTGCGGCCCGAAAATGTGGTTGCGGGCCAGTGACGAAATCATGTGATTCAGGGTGACCGAAGAACTTTGAATGTTGCGTCCGGCGATCGTCAAGCTGTCATCCAGTCCCAGATATCGAAACCCGAGAATCGGGGAGATTTCCAGCCCGGTGTTGGGAACGGTCGGATTGAAAATCCAGTTCGCTTCCGCTCCCCAGAATGTCGTTTTCTGGGCGGCCGAGTAACCGTCGTTGTACACGATCATCCGGTTCGGTGAGAGGGATCCGTTATTGAACAATGTTGTCGCCGGAATGATTGTGGATGTGGAGAACGGAGTCTGAGTATCAATGTATGGATCAATACTCAACGTGTTACTGGCCTGTTCGAAGTAGAACACTTCCGATTCCAGTGTGCCCAGATTGGTGGGAATTCCGATGGTTCCCCTCAAGCCGTTCAAGGTATCGAATGCATCTCCCAGACGGGGAACGATGGCATACGTCAGTGGCGGTGAACCGGTCACCGGATCATTGGCAGGCAGGAGATTGTTGCGGTCACGTCCGCTCAGATCAGGAGGTGGAAGCCCCGGTGTGCTGGAAGAGACGGGAGCCCCCAGCAGCGTGCCGTCCCCGCCGCTGATATTCCAGTGCAGGTAATCCAGACGGAGATACGATTCGGCGAAGGCCTCACGGAACGACAGGAGACGAAACTGGGAGTCGCCGGGATCGAGTCCGTTTCGTTCCGGTAACAGTTGATCATAAACCCCTGGATAACCTCCTCCGGCGAAGGCGGGATCGTAGTATCCTGCAGCAGGCGCACCGGATGCCCCCCATGGTCCCTGGCCGAAAGCCAGTGTCGGGAACAACACACCGAGCGTCATGAGGATGCCGGTTGTCCAAAATTTCATGATGCCGATCCTGGTCAAACTGTGAGACCACACTGACGGCGAAACGGCCAATCCCCCCTCTCCAGTTTCAGGGGGAATCACCTGGCAGGGACATCTCTCGGCAGAATCTGCCGATCGCACCTGCACATGGGCTTCGCCAGCAACTCTGCGCTCTCCAGGCGACAGCGCAGGGTCACTCAATCGACATTATCGGCAGAATCGATTCGAGAACTTGGAGAAACTTTTTGGATTCTGCTGGTCAATCGGAAAGTAAGGCGTCCATCCATTCCGGATGAAGAATCTGGGCCCCCCCTCCCCGGTTTTTGTGGAGCAATCCCCCAGAATTCTTGGTGACTGCAGCCGCCGGGTGCCGAAATCTCAGTGACGGATCCCGGTGACGGCTCTGAGGATTTTCCGATTTTCACGGAAGCCTCTGCAGAGGACCTCTCGCACGGAATGTCCGCCATGGGGCGAATCCTGCACAAGTTCTATCTCCAGGGGAGGAAGCGATTTAGAATTCCATCACGGTTTTGGACTCGTCAATCCCGGACACAGCGTAGAATTCTGGCAATTCCGCTCAGCCCATGACGAATCAACGACGGCCCGTCCTGTGCTGGAAGTCAGATCAGACGGAAACCGTCTCGCGGTTCATGCGCCGCAGAAGTTGCCGGTGTGTTCTGAAAATCTGTGCTCGCGACAGCCAGGCGGTTTCCTGAACAGGCAACAGCCGACCAGATCAGGGAGGAATGGTCAATTTGACAGAGTGGTCACCCCACATGAGGAGAGAGCCATGACTCGAAAAGATTCGCTGATCCGTTTGCACGCCAGACTCGTGACTCAGCGGGATGAACTCCGCAGAAAGTTATCGCTGCCGCCGATTCATAGCGGCAAAGAGACCGGTGGTGATTCGGCGGATATGGCCTCGCATGACATCGAGCAGGAACTGGAATCCCAGCTGATCTCGCTCGAAAGTCGTGAACTGGTCCGGATTGACAAGGCGATCGAAGCGATCCGAAACGGAACCTACGGCCAGTGTGAACTCTGTGGCACGCGCATTCCCATCGCACGACTTCAGGCCCTGCCGCACACCTCTTCCTGCATCGAATGTCAGAGAAAGTACGAGAACCGGGCGTCTCATCGAGGACAGGAAGTGAACTGGGAATCGGCCTGGAGCTTTCAGTCCCCCGAGTCTGACCGGGATCTGACAATGAAAGATATTCAGCTCGAGATGGAATGAACCGCCATTCGGCTCTGTTTGCTCATCTCTCCCACGAATTCCTCACCGATGAGGAATCTCCGTGGCAGAGATGAGTGAACTCGCCTGCCGAATTTCTTCGCGCCCCGCTGCATGCCATCTTCACCTGGCATGCTCGCCGGCACTGGCGAACCTGACGAAACACAGGAATCGTTCGTTCGACTTCTTCTGCACCGGCCCCGGTCAAGCACTCTGCACGACGCGGTGTAGGCATTCCGGTTCGAGATTTCACCACGGAAGCAAACCGGTCTAAACCCAGCGGAACAGTCGGATCGCAACCCAGAATGAAATCGCACCCCACAGCGACAGAATGCTGATCTCCGGCCATTGCGAGAGCAGGGGCGCTCCCTCCTGCATGACGGCTCGTAGTGCATTATTGAGAGCGGTCAGCGGCAGCACGGAAATAAACGGTTGGGCTGCGTCCGGAAAGCGGTTCGATGAAAAGAAGATCCCGGACAGAATCCACATCGGCAGCATGACGAGGTTCATCAGTCCCGAGACCGCCTCGATCGTCTTGGCCCGACTGGCCACCAGTAATCCAATGCCTGCGAATGTGACGGCTCCGAGCAGAATCAGGAAGACGACGGCCAGCGGATTGCCATGGACGACAACTCCGAATACCAGCCAGGAGAACACCAGCAGGACGAGAACTTCCGGGACGAGAAACATCAGCCGGCTGATCATCAGCCCCGCCAGAAAATCACTTTTTCTCATCGGTGTGGCGAGGAAACGCTTCAGCAGTTTACGGATTCGCATATCGACCGTGACGAATCCGATTCCCCACAGCCCCCCTCCCATCAGACTCATTCCCAGCAGACCTGGAACGAGAAAGTCGATGTAACGGCCCCCCGGCTTCTCATAGACTTTCGTCGAAACCTCAACGACATCCTTTCTCCCGGCAGCACGCTGCAACGCATCATCGACGGCCGCATGGGCCAGAAGACTCGGGGCGCGGGTCGGGTCATATTCATACTCGTAACGCAGTTCTACCGTTGAACCGGCGCGCACGACCAGATCCGTCCGACCGGTTTGTAACTGCCGCTGGGCCTCCTCCGGTTCCACGATTCGCGGGCGGAATCTTTCCTGTCCCGACAATGCTGAGACGATCTCCGCGGCGCGCGGGCCCGACTCGACATCAATCGAAATCTGTTCGATGGGGCGGTTCCGGAATGCGACTCCCAGTCCGACGACCAGCAGGATTGGAAATCCATAAACCCAGAACACCGCTTCCGGTTCTCGATAGAACTCGCGGAGTCGGGCAAGAATCAATTGTCCCAGTGGCCAGTACGTCTGCGCGGGCCTGGTCGATTGGTTGTGATTCATGATTGCAGGGACTCATTCTCTTCCAGGTGACGTCCGGCCAGTTTCACAAACACATCTTCCAGACTGGCGTGCCGGGTGGTCAGGCTCGTGAACTGGCAGCTGAGATCCTGCAGCCGTCGGATCAGTGCCGGGAGCACGACGTGTGGTTCATCGACGGACAGACTGAAATGTCCATTCTCACGTCGCACGGCCCGTACGGTCGGCAACTGTTCCAGTTCGGCGTCGGGACAATGACTTCCGGCAATTGCGAACTCGATGATGTGTTCTCCCCCCAGGCTGGCGATCAGTTCGCGCGGAGTTCCGAGGGCGATGACACGCCCGTGATCCACAATGGCGACCCTGTCGCAGAGCCGTTCTGCCTCATCCATGTAATGCGTCGTCAGGAGAATCGTCCGTCCGTCTGCCCGGACATTTCTGATGATCTCCCATAATTGCCGCCGGGAACCGGGATCGAGTCCCGTCGTCGGCTCGTCGAGAAACAGCAGTTCGGGATCTCCTGCCACGGCACACGCCACTGCCAGACGTTGTTTCTGACCACCCGAAAGCTTGCCCACCCGGGCGTGTCCCTTTTCTTCCAGTGACACACTTTCGAGGGCTTTCATCGGATCCGGGCCGGAACGGTAAAAACTGCGAAACAGCGTCAGCGTTTCAAGAACGGTCAGTTTCTCACTCAGTCGGGTTTCCTGCAGGGAAATTCCGATTCGCTGGCGGATTTCCTGATCGTGCTGGCCCCACGTTCGCCCCAGCACTTCAACCCGACCGGATGTCGGCTGCAGCAATCCTTCCAGAATTTCAATGGTCGTCGTCTTACCGGCACCGTTCGGGCCGAGCAGACCAAAACATTCCCCCCGATGCACTTCCAGGTCCAGTCCCCGTACCGCTTCCACCGGAGGGCGACCGTCATACTGTTTGACCAGCTGGGAACAGTAAATCGCAAGTTGATCTGCAGTCGCCATACCGGTTGGATCTCGTCGGGAAGAAGCGAGGGGGCACTCTCTCAGGAACGACCGTTCCCTGTCTGTGACGGCCGTCGGAATTCGATTCCGTTCCGATTCGGAACAGACCTCTGACACCACGGCAGGCAGGTCCGGCAGTCCGAAGCGAAGTCGCAGAATCATAACACGATTCAGGAGATGTTCGAGCATACCGGCACCGCTTTCCTTTCCCACTGGCGGTCCCCCCGACCCGAAGCGATCTCACCCGGAGATCGTGCAGACCTTCCATCGGAAATCTCCTTGGAAATTTCGTTCCATGGGAACAGACCGTTCACTTTTGCGCAACCCGCGGCATTCAGATTGACAGAGCCGTTTCTCCCTGACGCGCCCACATCCAGCAGCATGGCTGCTGATCTCCCGTTGAGACGTGGACGGGACGTTCCCCTTGATCTTTTTCCCGGGACCTTGACATGTTGCCGCAACTCACTCTTCAAGAACGCACGGATCACTGGGCCGAAGACCTGACGATTGATCGGGAACAGCGGCTTGTCAGAAATGTCGCCCTGGCAGGTCTGCAGTCCCGCAACGGGTATCGCTATACGGAACTCGCTTTGCAGTCCGGCGTCTCGCTGTACGAACAGCGTCCGGTCTTCCTCGACCACGGCGATCAGAAACAACGCCCGCTGGACCGCAGTACACGGGATCTGGTGGGGACCATTCTCAATCCGCGTTACGCCCAGGGACGGATTCATGGCGATATCCATGTCCTGGAAACTGAGTCCGGAGACATGTTCCTCAAACTCGTCGAGTCCAATACTCCCGGCGTTGGAATGTCTCACGTCGTCCTCGCACGGCGAAGCGATGACGGAAAGTCGGTCGAGCAGATTGTGGAAGTGGTCTCCGTCGATGTCGTCATCAATCCGGCAACCACCTCGACGTTTCGTGAGGCCGTCCGTCCAGGCTCGACATTCCCGACGGATTCCGACGCAGAACCGGAATCACTGCGGCAGGCACGGGATGCACTGCTGGAAGAGAACCGTCAACTGCGACAACAGTTGGGTCAGGCCAGCCTGCAGGGACAAGTGGAACAGCTGCTGCGTCAGTCCGGCCTGCCGGGTCACTGTGTCAGCGACTGTTTTCGACAACAGTTGCGTCAGGCGGAATCGGAAGAAGCCCGCCGTTCACTGATTGAAGACCGCCGGCAGCTGTTGTCCGAAGCCAGACGCTCAACGGGAACCAACAGCCAGTCCCGCGCAGCGACCGGAACCAGCGAAGCGGAGAACGCCCTCTTTCTGAAAGTTCTTCGCCGGTCGAACTCCCCGCGCCGCACATCGTCACAGCCGTTCTGATCCGTCCGCTGAGCCGGCACGTCGTCAGACGCATCGCTCCGGCTCCTGTGGCATCTTCTTTCCATTCCGTCCCGGTTCAATGTCGCTCCGGGACAAGTCACACGCCAATCCTCAACACAGGGTGCATGATGAACAAACTTCGATTTCGGTCGGGACAAGTCCATTTAAGAAAAGTTCGGGTCGACGCCGGAACCGTCATCGAGGCCGGTGATCTGATCTGGCTCGATACGGATGACGCGAAACCGGCGCGACTGTTCCCGTGGATGTCGAATCTGACGACGACACAGGAGAACTTCGCCGCTCAGTTTCTCGGAGTCGCACACCAGCCCTCTTCCGCCGGGGAGACCTCTCCGATCTCCGTTGATGTCAGTCCCGACAGCGTCTATGAATTCGACGTCGCAGCTGCCACTTATGAACTGGGGACTCTGCTGGGCCCCGATGATGCGGCGTCGCAGCTTCTGAGCAAGCAGCTGGAATCCGCCAGTCTCCCGGGTGCGATCGCCCGCGCCGTGGAATTCAGTACCGGATCGGTGAGCACACTGCGAGTGAGTTTCGCCTCCGCATTCCACACGTCGAGTGCGAACGTCCACGCCCGCCTCGGTCAGCTTCCGGTTCCTTTGGAAGACTGACAGCACCGGTTCGCACACCTGCATCTCCACAGTTCTGCTCGCATTCCCACACGACTCTTTTCCTGCTGACAACGAGGACTGCATGTACGGTACGACATTGAAATCTCTCATCGAATCGCACGGCGCGGCCGGCTTCTACCACAAGGTGGTCGACCTGTTGAATGAGAAGGAACTCTCACCCGACGATTTCTCCTATCATGAACTGGCCGACGCCTGCGGAGTGCTGCATCAACTGCGGTCTTTGCGGGAAGCACAGGCGTTTCCTGAAGTGTCACGCGAAAGCGTCAATCATCTGCTGCGGGAATCCAATCCCGGTGTCAGCAGTTCGCTGTTCCAGGTGGTGACCGGGGAACTGATTGGCCGCAAGGTCATCGAAGGGTATGAAGATGACACCGGTTTTATCGGTGATCGACTCGTCACCGTGGTTCCCAGCCGGTTTCGCAATTCCCGCATCGCCGGATTCCGTGCCCTGAGCGGCCCGACGGAAGTGGCGGAAGGGCACCCGTACGAGGAATCCACGTTTGACGAAAAGTTCGTCACCTCTCAGGAATCGAAACAGGGGCGTATTCTGAGTATTCAGGAAGAGCTGATCACGTTCGATCAGACCGGCGAGATCAATCGACGGGCGATGGCTCTGGGGTACTATCTGCGGCAGGAACGGGAACGCACGATTGTCCGTGCCGTGACCGACGCCGATGCCGCGGCGTCAAAATTTGTCTATCGCCCCTCCGGTGCGGGGCAGGCCCTGTATCGGACCGATGGATCCAACCGGAACTACATCGGTGCCGGAAACACCACGTCCGCTGACTTCGATTCCTCCGTCCCTCTCCAGAACTGGACGGACGTGGAAACGGCGCTCCATTACCGCGCCACCCAGGTGAAAGATGACCGTGTCGACGGCACGAGCCGCCCGATTGTTGCGCCGGTGAAACAGTTGCTGGTGTCAGAACGCCTGCGGGGGACTGCCCGCAGCATCATCCATTCCACCGAAGTTCAGATGCAGACGGAGGACGGACAGACCAACGTCGCCAACCCGGTTCACAATCTGCTGGAAGTTCTCAGCTCTCCCTTCCTGGACGAACAGGGAGAAACCGCGTCACAGGCCTGGTATCTCGGCGACTTCCGCCGTCAGTTCCTGTGGACGGAAATCTGGCCGGTCCAGACGTTCCTCCAGCGGTCAGACAGCGAAGCGGCATTCGACCGGGATGTCGTACTGCGAGTGAAAGCCCGCTACTTCGGCGGCGTCAGTGCGGTCGATACGGAATCGATTTGGGTTCGACTTTGTGTTCCACCGACAAGAAGAAATTGCCGCGAATACGAAACTTCCAGCCTTTCCCCCGTCCCTTGTTCTTGTCGCGAGTTACATAGACTGCCATTCGACGGCCATCGCCTAATGTGCCTGTGAAGATAGTTTTCAGAAGATGGCGTTTGTCGTCCCATGTCATTCGAGAGATGTCACAGTCCATGCGTCCTATTTCTCGTTTCATATGCTCATTCGGATCAAATCGAAATCTGCGAGCAATTTGTTTTGAAGCTTCCTTCACTTTTCCTGCATCGGGAACACTGGCAATCTGTTCACGCAGTCGTTCGGCTTCGATCCGCAGATGTTCTTCTCGCTTCTTTAACTTTGTCAGACGATCAGAAGCCTGATCCTCCGTAATTGTGTCTTTTTCGATTTGCACCAAGATGCGGTCCCGGGAATTCGCGATTTGCTCCAACTCCTTTTGCACTTGCTGAATCCGCTGCCGCTTCTCCTCAATCTGCTTTTTATTGGGAATGGCTTTATCAATAGCACGTTGAACCCCTGCTGGATTTCCCAACTCATCAAAGAGCAATTCGACGACTCTGTTTTCCAACTTGTCAGCGGGAACATGGCCATCCCACAAGTCACATTTCTTTTCATTCCGCTGTTTGTGGCGATAGTAACGGTTTCCATACTCGTTGTTGTGGGTTCCTGTCAGCACGGCTCCGCAATATCCGCAACAGATCATTCCGCCAAGCAGATACTGACGTTTTCCCTTTCCATGTTCGAACGTCTTTTGAGCTTGTCGCTTTTTCTTGACTTCCGCGAGGATTTCATCTGGAAGTAGTCGGGGAACTGTGATTGCAATGGGTTCATGCCCTTTGAATCGTTGATAGAAGACATCCCCAGCCCGATCGAGTCGTAAATAGATGACTTCAACGCTGGTGCCGTACTCAATTGCCAAATGCCGCATGGGCTCGCCATTGAGATATCGCTGTGCGATGTCAGCCAATTGTTTTTGCTCTGACTCTGTGATTCCCCACTTTCCCGTTTTTCGATCGAAAGTCCGTCCATACGGAAGGTCGCCTGATGTGGGGATTCCGCGTTTGGCTCGTTCAATACGATTGAGTAATGATTTTTTTGCTGTCGTTCTCGCGTTGTATTGGTTGATGACAGCAGACATTGTCAAAAAGAAACGGGCTTGTTCGTCGTGCAAGTCATGTTCTGCTGTCAGCGTGAAAAATCGAATCCCGTTTTGTTTCAATTCTTCGAGCCCCTGCTCGTTATGAATGTTGTCACGAGACCAGCGGGAGGGGTCGACGACAATTACTGCATCGAAAGGCTTGGAAGATTTCTTTGCATCCTTTAGCAGTTTGTCAAGCTGCTCACGCTCCCAGCCCGGAGTTGCATGTTCCTGCCCTGCATATTTGATCACTATTCTCCCGCCCAGCGTTTCCACAGCTTGGATAATTTACGTTTCCTGAGTCCTCAATGACTCCCCTTGTTGAGCTTGTTTCTCTGTCGAAACGCGAATCAAAGCCGCAAAGCGAATCGGCTTTTCTTTTGTTTTAGCCATGTCAGTACCCCAATTCTTGTACCCCTGAGAAGGAAAGAAAATAAGGGCGGCTGGCCGATCCGGGGTACGGATAGATGGCCCGATTCGGCTCATGACTTCCGAATCGTGCCGCCCTGAATCCTATTGTCGATTGTCCCTCACAAGCAGACAACCGTACTAAAGGAAAACCCCGGAACGAGCGGAGATGCCAGGACTCGTCCCGGGGGCCGTGATGACGCCATAAGGACTCGGATTGTCAAACTCAATCCGGGGACCAACCCGTGAACAAAAGTTGATCCCAAACGTCATCACGACGGGCTTCATTGTGCGATGGCGAAATCCCATTCCGGGAATCCCAATGGCTGGATTCCCAACGTGTTCCGGATCAGGCCCGCCCCGTCGGCAATCGAGCAGGCTCCAACTCCCGTCGGGAGAACGGCAAGATGATCCGGCGTGATCTTCGTGGCTGTCTGATTGTAGGGACGGCCATTCCACGTTCCCGCTGTCGTGTCATTCTGGGAGAACAGGCCCGTCGAAACTTCCATCATCTCCCGTTTCCGAATGGCCATGAGAACGCGGGCATCGATGGCCGCGACTCGTTGGGGATCGATCCATGCTTCCGATTTCAACGCATTGTTTTCGAATCGCGTATTGAACAGAGTTCCGATCCGTTGGCGATCGAACGCCTGTGGAGTGCTCGCGGAAACGGGAGAGCCGTACAGTTCCGGATGCCAGACGACAACGGGGCGTCCGTTCCAGAGTTCAACACTGTCCCGCAGATTCTCGGCTGAATAGTAAACGGGGCCGCGACTCCCGCTGTGGACTCCCACTGTGATCATGACGGTGGGGACGACAAAATGTTCACGGCCTTCAAATTGAACTGTGGTGATCATCGCTGTTGGCTCCAATCCCATTCGGGAAGTCCGAGCGGTTCAGGCGTCCCGTTGGAACGGGGAGTCTGACGCTGCTGAGGGAGGGATGACGGAATGGGGCTTTGCCGGGATGGCTGAAACTGTTCTCCCCAATCCGGAACGCCCAATGGCTCCTGTGCGGGAATGGTCCCGGCCTTCTGTTGCATGTACGCATCCCAGCAACGTTGCTGATCGCCGAATGAGGGATTGGCGACATTGCAGATATAGACCATGCTCATCGCAGTTCCTTTCTAAAGTTCGATCTTGTTGACGTCTGCCAGAAACAGGCTGTCTTCCTGCTTCTGTGCGAAGTCATGTTTCTCCCGATCCTTCATCCACGCTGGAGTCAGGTCGTCCAGTTTCTTCTGAGCGATTTCGAGGAGCTTCCGTTTCTCCAAGGCAACGGCCTTGAGCCGTTCCAATTCCTGTAAAGACTCCTTCGATTTCTTGCTGCTGATGCTGTTGGATTTCGCGAGTCCCCGAAGTTGATTCTTGAAGGCATCGAATTCCCGCAACGCGATGGCTGCAAGTTCGTCGTGATAGAGAACGATCTTCCGTTGCCGTTCGAACGGATCGGATGGGGGAGGACGACGGATTCCGGTCGGAGGCAAGTCCCGCATCGCTCCATTACTGAACAGATAACACCCATCAACGAGGATGGCGTCCCGCCCGTTGTCG